>Ga0187861_10000209_pt1 | contig 77001 bp, 86 predicted proteins | sample June2016WEW_10_1_3_FD_132986 | JGI IMG/M metagenome (GOLD analysis project Ga0187861, IMG submission 132986) | Peatland microbial communities from SPRUCE experiment site at the Marcell Experimental Forest, Minnesota, USA - June2016WEW_10_100 | ecosystem: Environmental > Terrestrial > Soil >...
ATGCCGGGCTGAGGATGTAATGACACTGGAACACGAGCTCGTGGTAACGGACAGGCCGCGGACCCTCGTCGTGAACGGGGCCTGTCCGGAAGGGTGCAGCCATGAAACTGTTGAATATTGAGATCTGCGATGTAACCCTGAGAGACGGGGAACAGACACCGGGCGTCTCGTTCTCCTGTCAGGAGAAGGTAGAGATTGCCACCATGCTGGACGAAATCGGTATCGAGGTCATTGAGGCCGGCTTCCCCGCGGTGTCCCCGAACGAAAAACAGTGCGTGAAGACGATCGCAAACCTCGGGCTTGATGCCCGCATCTGCGGTTTCTGCCGGGCCCGGGAGCCCGATATCCAGGCAGCGATCGACTGCAATGTCGACATGGTGAGCATCTTCATCCCAACTTCTGAACTTCATGTCCGGCTCAAATTCAAAAAATCCCGGGGGCAGGTGCTTGAGGACTCCTTAACGATGATCGACTTCGCCCGGGATCACGGCGTACAGGTCCGGTTTGCTGCTGAGGATGCGTCACGAACCGACCTTGCTTTCTTGAAAGAAGTCTACCAGCGGGCTGCCGATCACGGGGCGGTCCTGCTCAGTTTTGCCGATACTGTTGGCTGTCTCATTCCCTCCGAGATGAACCGCATCATGACCGATCTCGTCACCTCTGTAGACCGGCCGTTCTGTGCCCACTGCCACAACGACATGGGCTGTGCAGTGGCAAATACGATCACGGCTGCCGAGGCAGGGGCGTTCCAGCTCCACACAACGGTGAACGGGATCGGTGAACGGGCGGGAAACGCGTCCCTGGAGGAACTGCTCGTGGCCCTGCGAATGAAGAAGGGTATTGACCGGTACAAGCTGTCAACGCTGACCCGTCTTTCGCATATGGTCGAGAAGTACTCCGGTATCACGCTGCCCCGCAACAAGCCGGTCACCGGAGAACTTGCGTTCTCGCACGAGAGCGGTATCCACATCGCAGCCATTCTTGAAGATCCGTCGACCTACGAGTATTTCCCGCCGGATCTCGTGGGGGGAGAACGGCATTTCATCCTCGGGAAGCATACCGGGAAAAAAGCGCTCGAGCATATTGTCGCATCGCTTGGCTGCCACCTCTCGGAAAAGCAGATCTGTAAAGTGCTCGACCTGGTCAAGGACCATTCCGAGCATAAATGTAAAATCACGCCGGAAGTCTTGCGGAAACTGATCAAAAAAGCACAGGAGTCCCCCGCATGAGCACACTCTCAGAACGGATCCTCAACGCCCCGGCAGGAGAATATGTCGACCGGAAGGTCGACCGGGCGTACGCCCATGACGGTACCGGGGTCCTTGCACTCGAGGCATGGAAATGCATGGGTGCCAGCCGCCTTGCCAATGCAACGGAATTCTCCATCATGTTCGACCATATCGCCCCGGCCAACAATACGACAACCGCGACCCTCCAGCGCGAGCTCCGGGAGTTCGCAACGGGTTCGTTCATGAACTTCTCGGACATCGGATGTGGTATCTGCCACCAGCTGATGAGCGAAGGGGTTGTCCTGCCCGGCGAGATCGTGATCGGTGCCGACTCGCACAGTGTCACGCTCGGTGCATTCGGGGCATTTGCCACCGGCGTCGGGGCAACCGACATGGCGGCGATCTGGCTGACCGGTGAGACCTGGCTCCGCGTCCCGGAGTCGATCGGCATCCATCTCGAAGGCCGGTTCACCGGCGCATCCGAGGCAAAGGATCTAGCCCTTGCGTTCGTTGGGGAACTTGGGATGGACGGGGCCACGTACCAGGCGCTCGAGTTCGTAGGAGAAGGAGCGAAGGATCTCTCCATCGACGAGCGGCTGGTCCTTGCCAATCTCTCGGTGGAAGCCGGGGCAAAGGCGGGATTGTTCTACGCTGATGATGTGACGATACGGTATCTGCGGGAGCGGGGACATACCGTAAAACCGCAACTCCCGGAGCAGTGCGCCTATATAAAGGATCTGGAATTCGATCTCTCCGATATTGTTCCACTTGTCGCTGTCCCGCACCGGGTGGATACGGTCAAACCTGTTGATGACCTTGCCGGACTTCCCCTCAACCAGGTCTTTGTCGGTACCTGCACCAACGGGCGATATTCCGATCTCGCACGGTTTGCCCGGATCGTGAAAGGAAACAAAGTCGCCGTGCGGACTATCGTGGTTCCTGCATCGGCAGCGGTCCTCACCCAGGCGATCAGGACTGGCGTACTTGCCGACATCGTGGAAGCCGGCTGCACCCTAGGGACCCCGGGCTGCGGCCCCTGTCTTGGCTATCACATGGGAGTGCTTGGCGAAGAAGAGGTCTGTCTTTCGACTGCAAACCGGAATTTCAAGAACCGCATGGGTGTTGGTGGAGAGATCTATCTTTCGTCCGTTGCAACAGCGGCCGCCAGTGCGCTTGAAGGGGAAATCACTGCCCCGGAGGTGGTGTGATGCAGGAGGAAGGTCATGCAGTCTGCCTGCCGGAGGATATCGATACGGATGTCGTGATTGCCGGGAGGTACCTGCGGACCAAAGACCGGAGCATCTGGGAATCCCATGTTTTTGAGGACCTTGATCCCGGCATCGCGCCCCGCCTCAAGGGAGCAGTCATCGTTGCCGGGAAGAATTTCGGCTGCGGATCCTCGCGGGAACAGGCAGCGATCGCGATCCGGGAGGCAGGAGTTGTTGCGGTCATTGCACCTTCGTTTGCCAGGATCTTTTTCCGGAACGCGATCAATATCGGCCTGCCGCTCATTGAAGCGGATATAACCTGCAATGAGAGCAGTACCGTAAAATTCAACCTTGCACAGGGCTGGGTGGAACTATCAGGAAAACGGCATAAATTCCGGCCTCTCTCTCCCCGGATGCAGGAGATCCTTGCGGCTGGCGGCCTTGTGGAGTACTGGAGAAAACACCGATGATCTTTCCGGAGCACTGCAAATATGTGGGGCATGCCTCAACCCGGCCTTGTGGTGATCGCGTCTATTTCCTGAGCCGGTATCTCCTTCGGGAAACCGGCAGCGGGTATGAGGTGCTTGAGGTAACTCCTGATCCCACGGGAAAGGGGATGATGAGGGACATTATCTCCTCAAGCGTGCTCGCCCCCGCAGACACTGTTTATTGTTACCCGGAGAAAGTGCAGCTGCACGACCGCACACACCTCATCCAGCTGGCGTTTGATTCCGGGTACCGGTGCACGGTCTTTACCGGCCTTGATGAACACAAGACCTTTGTGCTCGATCCCAACCTGTCAGGGCTGCTGAAAATCCATGTATACGATGCCAGTCCGCCGCGTCCGAGCCTGTCCCTGAGCCTGCGGGAGCTTGAGTCCGCCGGGCTCTTTGGGGACCTTTCCGTACTCTTCTGTCATCATGTACAGGACATACGGGAACTTGGGTCGGAGGTCTATCCCTGTCGTGCAGCAGGATTCAGCCGGACGCTCGATGCTGATGCAATGCACGGAGGTGAGCGTGTGGCGGGGTGCCTCACGGGTCTGCAGTTCTATACTGAGTGCTATGGAAAAAACTTCACGCTGGAGAACATCTGTCCCCTTGAACAGGTGAATGAGGAGCCGTTCATCGCCCGGTGCTGCCGGGCCGAGCGGGAGGGGATTGGTACCTGGAACGGGAAGTCCGGTGTGATTGTCCACTGGGGTGCAAGCCCGGCAATGATTGCCCGGTCGGTGAACGAACTGGTTGCACGCTGGAGAGCGAAATGACGAAGATTGCTGTTGTGGAAGGTGACGGGATTGGGCACGAGGTTATCCCGGTTGCCCGGAGTATCCTTGAAACACTCCATCCTGAGTACGAGTACTTCACGGTCGATGTGGGATACGGCGTGTGGGAGCGGACGGGGTGCCCCTGTGCTGACCGGGAGATTTCCGAGCTCAAGACGGCCGATGCGATCCTGTTTGGTGCGATCACCACCCCACCTATGAAGGACTACCAGAGCATTGTGCTGCGCATCCGGAAGGCGCTCGATCTCTTTGCGAACCTGCGCCCGATAAAAGGCGGTGGGGTTGACATCATGATTGTGCGGGAGAACACCGAAGGGCTTTATTCCGGTATTGAGGAGATCGGTCCCGACCGGGCAACAACTGTTCGGGTGGTATCCCGAACGGGCTGCGAGCGGATTGTCCGGTCCGCGATCCGTCTCGTGCAACAGCGCCGGGGGCATCTGACCATCGGGCACAAGGCGAATGTGCTCAAGTCCGATGTCCTCTTCCGCGACATTTGTATTACTGAGGCAAAGGCCGCGGGGGTGTCCTTCAATGACAAGTTTATCGATGCCCTCGCGCTGGACATCCTCCGGCACCCGGCCGCATACGATGTCGTGGTGACAACAAACATCTTCGGGGATATCCTCTCCGATGTTGCATCTTACCTGGTCGGCGGCCTCGGTCTTGCGCCGAGCGCTAATATCGGTGACCGGTACGCCCTGTTCGAACCGGTTCACGGGAGTGCGCCGGATATTGCCGGCAAAAATATTGCAAATCCGATTGCCGCGATCCGGAGCACGGCGATGCTCCTTGACTATCTCGGTGATACTGAGGGGGCCGGCCGCGTGGAATCGGCAATTGGCCGGGTGCTTGCGCAGGGAATCTGTACCCGCGATCTCGGCGGATCGGCCGGTACCCGGGAGTTCGGGGATGCCGTGCTCAGGATGATCGGTAAGGAAAAATAGAGGTGCGTGTTCTTCGGTTTTTTTATTTCCCCTTCACGAGGTGTTCAAAATAAATTCTTGTCAGATGTGACCTCGTACGTATAGGTATACTCGCAGTTGAGATCGGCGAACTCGGAGAATGCGAACTGCTCTGTTTTACGCTCCAGGGGATTTACCACTGGTATCATGACATCCTGTGTCTGGGTATGGCAATACATGGTTGTCGGGACCATATTGAACCGGACCTCCACATTCCCGAAGCTCTGGTTTGTGGGATTCTCGATCCGGAATGTTGCAGTGTACGTGTCAAACTGGCCAATCCTCACCGGTGTGATATCCTCGATATCTGTACCGCTGACATGGATCGAGGTGTTGGGGGATCTCGAGGTGCATCCTGCACCGAGTGACAACACGAAAAGAAGGATCAGGATCAGGTGCACGGGCTTCATAGAGTAGGGTCAGGATCATGTTGCTGATATTTCTACATTAATCTGTTTCTCACGCTGACCGGCCGCTGTCCTCATAGGAAAATGCGGGAAGGTATCCGGTACCCATTCCGCAAGGTATTCAAGCCTTCCGGTGTGACTATTCTAGTCAGGAGTGATACGTTATCGCGCAGGAAATTCTTGCGATCGTCTTCTCAATCCCGATAATTATCCTGATCGCACGGATCTTTGAGGCATCCCTTGAGACGATCAGGACCATCTATATCAGCAAGGGACATGCGAACCTGGCTGCCTGTGTTGGGATCGTAAAGACCGGTGTCTGGCTGATCTCCACCGGGCTTGTGCTCACGAACCTTACGGACTACTGGAATCTGTTTACCTATCTCGCCGGGTATGGCATCGGGACACTCCTTGGCATGCAGATCGAGAACATGATCTCGATTGGCCACGTCATCGTCAGGCTGATCATGCCCGGGGATCCCCAGCCAGTCATCTCCAACCTCTCCAAGCTCGGGTACGGGATGACACGGATCGAAGGGCAGGGCAGTTTCACCAACACGGTCAACATCATCTTCATGATCGTTCCCCGGACAGAGCTGGGCCGGCTGTTGGGTGTCATCTCAAAAGAGTATCCCTATATCCTGTATACTATCGAAGATGTCCGGAACATCAAGGACGGTGCACGGATCTTCTACAAGGACCCCCGGTGCAAGATCCTCGGATTTTTCGGGCTGTAACTCCCTTTTTTCCATATGCCGCAAGGCAAACCTCTATGCTCCGGCCATGCCATGACTCCGGCAGGAGCTGATGAGACCCCATGAGTCCTGCTGCCGGAAAAGGAGATTCGATCCTCATCTTCAACGCTGAGACCGGCCGGATCGAGCCTCTGGTACCGGTGATAAAGACCGACGAGGAATGGCGGGCCATCCTCACACCAGAACAGTTTGAGATTGCACGTAAAAAAGGAACAGAATACGCATTTACCGGCAAGTACCACGCCTGCAAGGAACCCGGAATGTATGTATGCGCCTGTTGTGGTACCGGTCTTTTCGATTCGGCCACCAAGTTCGATTCCGGTACTGGCTGGCCGAGTTTTTACGCACCGGTCTCGGATCTCAATATCACCACGCATGCCGATCTCTCCGGAGGAATGGTGCGGACCGAAGTACTCTGTGCACGGTGCGGAGCGCATCTCGGGCATGTATTCGATGACGGTTCCGTCCCGACCGGCAAGCGGTACTGCATGAACTCGGCTGCTCTACGGCTTCTCAAAAAAAAGTAATACCCTACGGATCCAGCCTAAAGATCCGAAAAGTCCGGAAATAAATTCCTTATGCGTATTGGATACCCCTGCATCAACCGCTCGATCGGGTGCACGCCCTCCCGCACCTTCCGGCTCGCCTCCTATTCCGATGACCGGCTCAGGGACACCGTGCAGGCCAATCTCTCCTGTCTTGGCTCAATCCTGAAACACAATGTCCCGCAGGGAATGCTCTTTCTCAGAATTACCTCGGATATAGTCCCGTTCGGATCGCACCCAGTCTGCACCTTTCCCTGGCAGGAGCATTTCCTCGACGAGTTCCAGAGGCTCGGAGAGTATATACGAAAATACCGGTTCAGGATATCCATGCATCCCGACCAGTTCGTCCTGATAAACACGCCGGATCCGGATGTTCTCAAGAGGAGCATCGATGAACTCCTGTATCATGCCCGGATCCTCGACCTGATGGAACTTGATCGCTCCGCGAAGATCCAGCTGCATGTCGGCGGGGTCTATGGCAATAAAGGAGCCAGCATGGAACGCTTCATCCGGGTCTATGACGGGCTCGATGAGATGATCCGGCAGCGGCTCGTGATCGAGAATGACGAGCGGCTCTATTCAGCGGCGGACTGCCGTGCCATCCACCAGCGGACAGGGATACCGGTAATCTTCGATGTCTTCCACCACTCCATTCACAACAACGGTGAACCGATAAAGGACCTGATCCTCTCCCTTTCAAGGACTTGGAGAACGGCAGACGGGATCCCCATGGTCGATTACAGCACCCAGCAGCCCGGCAAACGCGTCGGTGCACATGCCGAGCACATCGATCAGGAGGATTTCAGGAAGTTTCTTGCCGTGACGAAGCCTGTCGATCTTGATCTCATGCTGGAAATCAAGGACAAGGAGAAAAGTGCGCTTGCCGCCCTTGGGATTGCACGGGATGATCCACGGCTGGGAACCGGTACACAGGATGATTGATACAATTTATCCCCCCGGTGTTCCCAGATTATGCAACACATGGATCTCCTCACGCCTGTCCTTATCGGCGTCGGCCTTTCGATGGACTGTTTTGCGGTGTCTCTTGCCATCGGGACCGCAGTCAAATCGCGCATGATCCCTGCGGCAGCGATCATTGCGCTCTTCTTTGGCGCATTCCAGGCCGGTATGATACTGATTGGCTGGGTTGCAGGAAACGAGCTTGCCGGTTTTATATCCGCTTACGCCCACTGGATCGCGTTTGCCCTTCTTGCATTCATCGGGGGAAAAATGTGCTGGGAAGGCCTGTACGGAGAAGAAGAGTCCCGGAATTATTCGATCCGGTTCATTCCTGTGGTTATCCTGTCCCTTGCCACCAGTATTGATGCCCTTGCTGCAGGCATCAGTTTTGGGGTTCTGCAGGCCGCGATTCTTATCCCTGCGATTGTCATCAGTGTCGTGTGTTCCGGTATCTCATTCTCCGGGGTAATGCTGGGGGAACGACTCGAGGTTATCCTTGGCCAGAAAACTGAAATTCTCGGTGGTGTGATCCTGATCCTTATCGGGATCAGGATCTTACTCGGGCATATGCCCCTTTGATCTATCGCCGGGTAACGATAAGGAAAAGATAAAACGTTAGTCCTCTTCCCGCTTTTTCCAGACATGGACAACCCAGAGGAACGATCCGAGCGTGGCTACCAGTGTTGAAACAGCGAGTAATGGTACATACCACCACTGTTCCGCCATCGTCCCTCGCATGACACCACTTCCTGCAATCGTTGCAATTGTATTCGGCACAAGGAAGGCCGTGCCGAGTACCGTAAGATACGCGGTGACAAGGGCAAACCGGTTGTTCAGGCTCTGGAGCTGGTTGTTATAGATGCTCTGCATCACCTCAAGACCTGATGCAAGCACGTTGGACATCTGTTCGGTAAGTTCGATATGGCGGTCGATGTTATCGTAAAGGATGCCGATCCTGCCCAGCAGTTTTTCATCGTTAGTGATCAGGTCAGCATCGCCATATCGCAGGGAGTCGACGACATCCTTTGTCGCCCAGAGGACATTGAGGTAATCGATCAGGACATGTTTCATCCGGTAGATGTCATGGGCGACTTTTTTCTTGGCGACATTTTCTTCGATAAGTGATTTGCTGATCGCATCACCGTGCATCTCGATCTCGCGCAAATACTCGAAGTTCCGGTCATTGTTTTCATCAATGATCCGTTCAAGAGTAAGCGTAATCTTATCAGGAGTATCTTCTCCAGCTATTCGTTTGAAGAACGGTTGTGCGTACCGGGAGAATCGCAGCAGCCGGTTGATCTCCTCCGAGTGAACTGTGAGGACCAGGTTTTCCCTGATCAGGATAAACAGGGGATGAATGGTCATCTTCTCTCCTTTGACTGTCATGGACGGGAGCATGATGCCTAGTTCCGTATCATATCCTCATATGCCGAATAAAACCCATGGGTGAGCTTGGGTATCGGGACCTTTGTAAAACCGGCACGCAGGGCGAGCTGCTCGAACTCCTTCTCATCGTCTTTGGTACTGCAATCGATCCAGGCGATACTGGCCTCTTTTACAGCAGTAATATAGTCTTCAACCGTGCAGTCTGCCAGACGATCGATCCTGCCCTCCTGGTATAAAAGGATACAAAAACTCAGGGAGACTGGCAGGGTGGGGGAGGATGTCTGCTGGCTGCTTTGCATTTTCCTGGGGACTCCGCACGATTTTTTTTTAAAATCCATCTACTGGGACAGTACGAGCTATTGAAGCCGGGAACGTATATAAGTAGCCAAATAGGTGTAAAATAGTACCGCCAGGCTTATTATCCGCCATATCCTTTCACGGTTATGCGAACCTGGTCGTCTCTGCTCCTCCCGGTTGTCCTTATCTTACTTATCTGTGCTGCCGGATGTACAACCCCGGCACCGTCCTTAGCATCCCCCTCATCAGTCCAGACCGTTACATCCCCTCCTACGTCAGCCATCCCATCGGGAACGCTTACCCTTCACGTTGATTCCCTTGAGCCGGGCTCAACACTGCCCGATACCTATACCTGCAAAGGTGCAGGTGAATCACCAGAAGTATCCTGGAGCGGGATACCCGCCGGCACAAAAAGCCTCGTCCTGATCCTTGATGATCCTGATGCACCGAAAGGGACGTTCACCCACTGGCTCGTATACAATATCCCTCCCGTGTCCGGCAGTATGAGCCGCGCAGAGCCAGACCAGGAGGTACTTGGAAACGGGGCACAGCAGGGTGACAGCAGTGCAGGCTCCCGGGGGTACTATCCTCCATGTCCCCCGGTCGGGACAACGCACCGGTATGTGTTGAGGCTATATGCCATAGATATGGATATTTCACAACCCGCTGCCAGCCGCGAATCAATTGACTGGGCTATGAGCGGACATACCCTGGAAAAAACTGAGGTTGTCACCAGTTTCAAAAGATAATATTCTTTCTAGTAACTGTGGCCTCTCACGGACCATGCGAAGATACCCGTGACCGCGATGACAAGGATGAAGCTTGCAAGGAAGCCGGTAGAATAACCGGCTGTGGTGATGACAACCCCCGTGATAAACGGCCCTGCCGACTGGCCGATATCCATGATGGAGGAGAGCGCTCCCATGGAGGCTCCCAATTGTTCTTTTCTTGCGATATCCGCAATATAGGCACTCGTAGCTACGGTTGAAATAGACATGCCCAGTCCGAATATCGCGCTCACCAGAAGGAACATCCCAAACGACGATACAGCAGGAATCACCGCAACCGAACACCCGGTAATCAGGAGACCCGCAGGAATCTGGATGCGTTTGTCGACTTTGTCGGCAATCCTCCCGAAGAAGGGTTTGGTCGCAGCGATAATGACAACCTGGACAGCAAAAATAATACCGGTCTGGTACGGGTCGATGCCTTTGCCGGAAAGAAAGACCGGAAGAAATGTTTCAAACGAGCCGAATGCAAAATAGGTTGCCATATCCACGAAGGCGGTCCCCCTGAGGCGGGGATTGGAAAAGAACGTGATAAAACTCTCACGGAATACTGCAAACGGGAGAACATCGATCGTTGAAGACCGGTTCTCATGGTACATCAGTGTCATGATAAAGACAGGAACGGCAGCAAGGGCTGCAGTGACATAGACTATCCTGTACGGGAGCAGTCCCGGGGACATCATGAAATACGTGATGATCGCCCCTCCTGCAAGCGGTGCAATTGTACGGCCGATCAGGGTGGCGGAGGCATATTGTCCCAGCATCTCCCCTTTGTTCGTCGGGAAGCGTTCGACAATGACGGCTGAAATGACCGGGCCAAGGATAGCAGTCGCAGTACCATGGAAGAACCTGACGGGAATCAGCCAGAGAGGATCGGTGATAAAAAGATACAGGAGCGGGGCAGAAAGAAAGACGGCTCCGGACAGGATCAGCAGTCGCCTCCTGCCAAGATGATCCGAGAGAACGCCAACAGGAAACGAGAAGAGGATTCCCGCAAGCGGAGAGAAGGCTGCGATGAGGCCGATGACGGTATCATTGGCGCCGATTGCGCTGGAATACAGTGGCAGGACGGGGTTTTTTGAGATGGTTGTAGAAAAAATGGCAAAGAAGCCGAGAAGGAAGAGATAGTACATCATCTGTCGGTCAGGCATACTCCTGACGGGCTTGGCATTTGCTTGGGACATGGTCTTGTACTGGATCGTGAGTGATATTCTGACTTAAGGTTATACGCTGTGGTAATAAATGAAATAAATCATAACTATAATATCGATAACTGTCCCACTTTCACCCATGACGAAATTGTCTTCATCGGGAATTATATTCTGTTCATTATTGCTGATCGCGCTGATTGTACTTCCTGCTTCGGGAGTCGCCGCATCCTCAACAACTGCTGCCCCGGTAACAACCGCCGCTTCAGCAACGGCTGGTCAGCCATTTATTTCAGCATCCGCTTCTCCCGCGAATGCAACCGCAGGGAAACCTGTAACCATCAGCGGTGTTGCGACCGGAGGAAATCTTTCCGCGGGTGTCCAGATCTGGGTATTTGCAGGTAATTATGTGAATGTATCAACCGTTCCAGTAAGCGCGGACGGGTCTTTTTCAAAGACGTACCAGACGACCGGTCTCCCCACTGCAACCTATTACGTCATCGTGCAAAGCCCCGGCAAGGACGGAGTCCTCAATATCGATATGGAGACCACCGGACAGTATTCCGGACAGGTTGTGAACACCAAGACCGCCAGTCTCGTGTTCAACTTCACCGGGACGGGGAGCGTCCAGGATTCAGCGGCAGCCCAGGCCCTTTCGGATGCTTTCAACTTGCCCGGTGTCGATGATATCTATACAAAATGCACCTTCCAGCTTATGGCACCGGGAACTTCTGCAGAGTCCGTGACAACCTTAGCGCCCGAAAGCACGACTGTCGCGCCGACCCCGGTTGCAACAACAAAAAAATCCCCGCTTTCGCCGTTTACACTCCTTGCAGGATCAGGTATTGCCGGGTTAGCCATTGCATGGCGCTCACGCCGGTAATCCTCTCTCACTTCTTTCACACCCGCGTCATCTCCCACGGGTTTTTATAAGATTCCCTCAAAGGAAAGAGTACTGAATGGAGATGCTTATGAAAAATGAGTACTGGATTGTGTTGGTTCTGGCCATACTGATCAGTTGTTGTATCCTCCCCGTTGCCGCCGATAATGCTACTATCGGCGGCGACCAGGGATGGTATGCGATCTACTGCAATATCTATGGGGCAAAGATATATCTCGATGACAAATATATCGGAACGACACCTCAGGAAGGGGCTCTCACCGTTCCGGTTTACATAACCGGGACGCCCTATAAGACGATACGGGTCCAGAAGTACGGATACTCAACGTTCGTCGATTCGATTACAGAGGTTCCCGAAAAGGGAGGGATCGTTAACCTGTATACAACTCTCAACCAGCTCCCCGCCACAACCCAGACGGTTATCGGCGGTGATGTGGGCTGGTATGTTGTGCATTGCAACATTGATGGTGCAACTGTCCTGTTCGATGATTCGAACAGGGGTGAGATCTCGCAGGGAATGGTGTATGTGCCGGTATACAGTACCGGAACTCCCTACCGGGAATATACCGTGAAAAAGGACGGGTACACAACGTTCTCGGCGACTATTGCCAATGTCCCGGCAAAAGGCGAGACTATCGATCTGTATGCAACCCTGAACCCGATGGCGACCTCAACGACCACCCCGGCAATGATCGGAGGGGATATCGGCTGGTATGCGGTGCACTGCAACATTGACGGTGCAATGGTCACATTTGACAATGACGCAAAGGGGCAGATTGCGCAGGGTAACCTGACGGTGCAGGTCTATGTGACGGGCACGCCCTATAAGACCTTCACGGTCTATAAAACCGGGTATGCACCCTATACCGGTACGATCGACCAGTATCCCGCGAAAGGTGAAACAATCGATCTTTATGCAACGCTCAACCCGGAGGTAACAACCACGACACTTCCCGCAGCCACCCAGACCCAGAAGTCCCCCGTGGCAGCAGGGGTTTGCGGACTTGCACTCGTAATTGCAGGTGCAGCTGCGTCAATCGCCTCCAGGAAATAATCTTTTTTTGGAGAGGCTTCAATCGCCCCCGTTCACTCCAGTGTCCTGCGGTAGGTGACGATCCCGAGGATGAACATCGCACCGGAGAAGATCATCAGTGCAATGAGGTCGATGCCTATCACATCGAGTCCCTGGCCCCTGAGAATAATTCCTCTCAGGGCATCCACCCCATAATATTCAGGATTGATTACCGTGATCCAGCGAAGCCAGTCCGGCATTCCAATAACCGGGTAGAACGCTCCCGAAGTCATGAACAGGATGAGGTTGAGGAATGCGACCGTTGATGCGTATTCCTGCTGGGCAGAAAATCTTGAAGCAAACGAGACCACAAGACTGGTGACACCAATACAGGCGATCAGGATCACCAGCATGGCAAGGAAGAAATCCTCGAGGCTCTGGATGACGATGCCAGTGATAAGGATATCGATTAAGAAGATGGTAAAGCCCGCAATGAATGCCCTGATGGTTCCGCTCGATATGATACCGGCAATGATGCTTGTCCGCTGGACCGGTGTAACCAGATATCCTTCATGGATTCCATTCTCACGGTCCTTGATGAGCGCGATCCCGCCACCGAACATGGTGGACGTGAAAATTGCCATCATAATGACGCCAACGCCGAAGAACTGGATATATTTGATATCCCCGTAAATCTTGTTTATCAAAACGGGGTTGTGGGCCATGAACTTGACGAGAACACTGTTGACTCCGGACTCAACGAGGGCCGGTGTGATCGAATTCGAGCTGTCTACGTAAAGGCGGATTGCATGGTCATTGGATACCTCTGACGGAAATACGATGACCGCGGTTACGAGCCCTTTAGCAAGATCATGTTTGGCCGTGATCTCATCGGAATATACGGTAACATCGAGGAGTTTTGGATCATCTTTCTGCGAGATATGGTTGAGTTCATACGCGGCGCTTGTAAAGAGCGGGGTATTGTTGTAGGGGGGCCCTTCCTGGACAACCGCAACCGGTATATGGCTGATCGTCCCACCCATCGCGTTCCCGAATATCACGAGATACATGATGGGCATCATCAGTGTCATGATGACAACGAAGGGATTGCTTAAGAATTTCTTGAAATCCCTAGTGAATATCGCAACGGCACCCCGAATCATGACGGTCTCCCCCTGGCTCCCGGTTTTGCCCCTTCGTTGTTACCTGCATCCAGTTTACTCCCGGTCAGATAGATGAAAACATCTTCCAGGGATGGTGAATGGATCGAGATAGAGTTCATCGGAATGGAATAACTATCAAAGACATTGATGATGGCGGGCAGGGCTTTGCTCCCGTTCTTTGCAGAGATGGTGAGGGTATTATTCTTGAATTCAGCTGAATTGACAAGCTGGTTGCTCCTGATCCCCGGGAGTACGCGGTCATCCATCGTGTCGAGGCCAATTTCGATCAGGTCACCTGCCGGGAGTAATTGTTTAAGGTTTTCAAGAGTATCGAGAGCTATAAGACGCCCCTTGTCGATAAAAGCGATCCGGTCACAGAGTTTTTCTGCCTCATCCATATAGTGCGTCGTCAGAATGATCGTTGTTTTTTCCTTATTCAGAATAGAAATCTGCTGCCAGACTTCGCGACGTGCCTCTGGGTCAAGACCGATCGTTGGTTCGTCAAGGAAAAGAATAAGCGGGTGGTGGATGAAAGCACGGACGATCTCCAGTTTCCTCCGCATTCCCCCGGAAAAGGTCCCGACTCTCACATTGGCAAGATCGGCCAGCTCGGTCATCTTGAGGAGTTCCCATATTCTTTTGTCGAGAATTTCGTCGGGAACGTTGACCAGTTTGCCATAAAAATCGAGATTATCGTAGGCAGTAAGTTCCACGTCGAGTGTACTATTCTGGGGACAGACGCCGATAATGCCGCGGACTTTTTCAGGATCCCGGGTAATTTCGTAGGTATCGAGGTATGCTGTCCCGGATGTTGGTGTGAGCAGGGTAGTCAGGATCCGTATCAGGGTGCTTTTCCCTGCCCCATTCGGCCCGAGAAGACCAAAGATCTCCCCCCGACCTACCGTGAATGAGACATCGTCGACCGCTGTTACCGTCTTTACCTTGCTCTTGAATGTTTTTACCACATGCTCGATCCTGATAATGCTGCTGCCAGCCGGCTCGTGATGAGTATTTATCATATCCTCATGGGTGGTGTGATCAGCTGTCATTTCAGTCTTCCCTCTCTGGTGGTTCCGGACCGGTTATTCCCTTGATACCTTCCCATGGGTCACTTCAGTCGATCCTGGAGATGATGCTCCTGAGTTTTTCCAGCGACTGGCAGAGGTCTTCAAGATCCTGCCTGTCCAGTCCGGAGAGAATGTTTTTGATATTCTCCTTATACAGCGATGCTGACTTTTTAAGGTGCCTGCTTCCCTCCGGAGTAATGGTGATGTTGATTACCCTGCGATCGTGGGTGTCGGGGATACGCTGGGCAAGCCCGTCTTGGATCAGCTGGTTGACAAGCATTGTCATATAGGGTTTCGATATGTACAGCCGCTTCCCCAGTTCCGACATGGGAAGGGGAGTGCCCTCCCGCATCAGGATACCGAGCGTGCGGTACTGTGCTACCTGCATACCGGTTTTTCCCAGTCCTGGCTGGAATATTTTTTTGTGATAGAACGGCAGGAGTGCAATGAGATTCTCTGCTATCCTCTCCTTGATGATATCTGTCACTACCACACGTTTCTGTTTCATGGATTAATAGTTTTATGATTGAACTATTCATTTTTTGAACCATGCGGGAGATGCAAGGGAAATCTTGTGCAGGATTAGCGGTGTTTAAAACACCAGTTTCCTGTATCCGGTTTCCCGATGATCGGCCATCGCAAGGATTTATCATCTTCATGGTTGTTCATTATTGCAGATACGAGAAAATACGTCATGAAAGGAGAGATACACCCATGATTACGCTCCGGTTTTATCGGATTTACGATATCGGGAGGGAGATCGATCTCGACTGGCTCGAAAAGGCGCTTGCCCAGAATTATTTTACGGCAAGGACCAGTTTTGTGCGGGTCAAACCAAAATCCATCATGCTTGAAGACCCCCCGCTCATGATCCAGATGAACCCGATACGGGTGGAGCGGGACGGCAGGCCGTTTGAATTCTCTGTCGTCGCCCGGGTCTACGATATCGGGGTGATCAGTTTCTGCTTTATTTATCAGAACACCGATGCCGAAATTGCAGAACTTGAGAAGATCGCGTTCCTGTTCGCCGGGCAGGAAGGCCTTGCAGATTTCTATGTGCAGTACCTCAAGACGCTCGGCGAGATCATCCGCCCGCATATCAAAGGATTTGCCATCAACCCGGATTTCTTTGAAGATTACACGATCTATGTCACGGACCGCCGTGACGATTCCATTGATCCGGTCGCCCTCCTGATCGGGGAAAAGACGAATATATCCCCGCAGATACGCGAGGAGATCATGAGGAACTCCCTCAGTTACACGACCGATGACCTTGCCATCCTCTCGTGGGATTCAGCGCTCCTGTGCAACCCGGACAGCCCGACTGATCTCATCGATCTCATCGAGTTCGCAAACGTGCAGGTGCTGGAACTCCGGTACTATGACCGTGAACTGACCCGCGAGATGGGGAAGATGTACGATGACATCGAGCATGCAGACCGCATGTCCCAGTTCCGCCGGGGCCGCCAGTACCACGCGATCATGGCAAAACTCATGGAGACCTCCGCAGAGATCTCCGAGATTATCGAGAAGGTGGATAACCTGATCAAGGTCACCGAGGATGTCTACTATGCCCGTGTCTATGCAACGGCGCTCAAAGTACTCAGGAGCAGTCAGTGGAGCGAAAGCGTCAGCCGCAAGATTGAGGTGATCCAGGAGAACTACTCGATGCTCTCGGATGAAGTGCGCATCCAGCACTCCAACTTCCTCGAATGGGTCGTCATCATCCTGATCGCTCTCGAGTTCGGCCTTGCGATCTGGCAGACCCTCCGCTGAGAAGGGGGCGATCCGCTCTGGCTTTCGAATGCTTCCAGTGCGGGGAATGCTGCAGCTACCTCGGATATGTCCATGCAATCAAGGAAGATTTTGGAGATTACCGCTTCCTGATTTATAACAATTATACCGGGGAGGAGATGCGGGTTACGGTCGATCCTGACAAGCACGAACTCTTTGATGACAAGAGCATCTTTGAAAAACTGCCTCACACCTGCCCCTTCTTCCGGCACCAGCCCGGGAGTGAGAAGGCCTATTGCACCGTGCACCTGACCCGCCCGGAAATATGCCGGGACTATGGGTGCTGGCGACTGTTGATACTCAACCACACTGGCCGGAGGGTGGGACGCATCAAGTATATCCGGACGCTCTGCTCCGATGACGCACTTCTCACGAAGATATGGGAGAGCTGCATCGAGGAGCACAAGGAACCGGATGACAAAAAATGGGAGGATGAGATGTGCCGCATCCTCAGGAGAGCCGGGTATACCGTGCGGAGATAAGTCGCTGATGGGCTCCGGTCTGATGACGTCCTGATGCAGCGATAGCAGCACCCCCGGTTCCTCATATCAGAACCTGATCACATTTTTTCCTCCTTCTGACAATGGAGGTTCCGTTTCACTTTCTCCCCGCACGGTTCATACCTTAAAAGATCTGCCAATCTCATTACCTGTATACAATGATCGGTAAAGGTGCCTATCTTCGTCAACTCACGGCGTCCACGATGCCGATGAAGTCCGTTGCCATGGGAAAAGAGATTGAAGGCAGTACGCCACCTTCCGTTTTTATCGGGAGCTGGAATTATCCCGATGTATTCGCCGGTCCCATGGTGGCGCCGCTCCATGGTGATACGACATTCATGGACATGCCGGAAGCCTGGATACCGGGGAACAAGACCCAGGAAGAGATCATCGGGTACCGGCTCAGCCTCATACGGGGGAAAAAGCAGGTGAATGCCGGCGATCTCGATAACCGGTTTGTGGAGAATCTCCAGGAGATCTCGCTGTCCGAATCCTCCCTCGAGAGCGAAATTGCCTTCACCAGCACACCAACGGGGCAGTCCTTTTCGGAAGAGCACACCCCGTTTGGCCCGAGTGCGCCGATCGAACGTTTCGATATCGAGACCGGGCGATGGAACCGTGATCTGGAAAAAGTGTTTTACGATACCGATCTGAAAGCAGCCGATGCCGTGATGGACCTGCATAAGGAGGATGTTGCCTTCTCAAGTATCCAGAAGGCCTTCTCTGTCGGAACAATGGGACAGGAGCGCGGGAGGCATCTCGTCCCCACGCGGTGGTCGATCACCGCATGCGACACGATCATCGGCGACCGGCTTCTCGCAGGGGTCAGGAAAAACTCTGTCATTGATACCTGGAGGGTACATGAATTCTCCAGCCTTCACAATAATTACGCGGTCATCCTGATGCCGACCGGCTGGCAGTACGAATGGTCGGAAGCCTTCCTTCACGTGCTGGGAAACGAGGAACTGGTCTTTTCGGATCACGAAGGCACCCGGAAGAAGACCGGCTACTCCCCCCTCGGGGGCTGCTACTACTCCTGCAAGATGGCGGTCCTCGAAGCACTGTCCCGCGAACAGAAACAGGCCGGGGCGATCATTCTCCGGGAGGCGCTGCACGGATACGTGCCGATGGGGGTCTTCAATGTCCGGGAAAATGTCCGGAGCGCGATGCAGCAGCCGGCTTCCGAGTTTGAAGGAATAAAACCCGCTCTTGAGTATCTTTCTGGAAAGTTCACGCTTCCGGTAACACGTTTCATCGAAGAAGGATCACTTCTCCGGTCGGCCATCCATGACCGGCAGTGCAGGCTTGGTGATTTTATGCCGGCGGCAGGCTGAGATGAATCTTATGGTTCCCATCACGTTCAACCCGCCCCCATCACCGACATATCCGGATGATGTATCTCTGGTGAATAGGGATGTGCAAGGGGAGTATCAACGGATCATTCTCCATCTCGATATGGACAGCTTCTACGCATCCGTAGAGGTACAGCGCAGGCCGGAGCTCGCCCATAAACCCGTGGTGATCGGTGCAGATCCGAAGCACGGGAAAGGACGCGGGGTAGTCTCGACATGCTCCTATGAAGCGAGGGCGTTTGGTATTCTTTCTGCGATGTCGATCTCGCAGGCATTTTCCCTCTGCCCCCAAGCGATCTTTCTTCCCCCGGATTTTCCTGCATATGTCCGGGCATCGCGTGCGGTGATGGCCATTCTCCGGTCATACGGGTACCGGCTGGAGCAGATGAGCATAGATGAAGCCTTCCTCGATATAAGTCCTCTCGGGAATTTTACCGCTGCACAGCAGTTTGCAGAAGAGATCAAGGCGAATATAAGCCACCGGCTCGGGCTCTCATGCTCGGTCGGTATTACCCCGTCAATGGCTGTTGCCAAGATCGCTTCTGATTTTCAGAAACCCGATGGTCTTACGATCGTCCAGCCATCAGCCCTGCAGGACTTCCTCGATCCCCTCCCTGTCAGGAAGATCCCCGGGGTCGGTAAAAAAGCGGAGGCCCTGCTATTCGAGATGGGGATCAGGACGATAGGGGATCTTGCAGGGCACGATGTCCAGGACCTGATCGGGCGTTTCGGCCGCAGTGCAATCGCCCTGCATCAGCTGGCACGCGGGATTGACGGGAGTGATATTGTGGAAGGCCGGGAAGCGAGATCGCTCTCCCGGGAGACGACGTTTGAGACCGATACGGACGATCTGGGCGTCATTGCTTCCACGATCGATGCGCTTGCTCAGAGTGTCTGCGACAACCTGGCAGAAGAACATCTCTGGTTCCGGACAATCACTCTCAAGATCCGGTACCAGGGTTTTATCACACGGAGCAAAAGCCGCAGCCAGTTGCATCTCTCCGGTGATGCAACAGTGGTACGGTCGCTGGTGCATGCCTTGTTCCGCGAGGTTTATGACGGCAGGAAGATACGGCTTCTGGGTATTCGGCTGTCGTCCTTTGAAAAGCAGGACAACGGTCAGGTCACCCTTCCGTTATAGAAGAGTTCAGGATATCTTTCGTGCGTGCTTGCGCAGGAACTGCTCCACATCATCGATCTCAACAATAAACATATCGATGTCCTGCACAAGTCCACGCAGATCCTCGCAGGGGATGTCGACCTGATGCCCATCAGAGGCGAGGATTGCTTCTGCAAGACACCGGGCTCCTCCTGTTTCCCGTACGGAATACTGGGAATGCGCATAGCGAGTAGAAAACCAATGCTGCACGTTTGAGGGGATCTCCCGTCAGGTTTGCCCGGAATACCAGTTGGAGCAGGTTACCTTCTGACAATACCCGGCTGTCCCCCCCGTCTTTTGCCAATATCCCGTCATGGATCGCGATGATCGTTTCCAGCGTCAAATCCTGCATCTGAAATCCTCATATGTGCCGATAGTACGCGTGGGTTCCGCAATCAGATGAACCTGGCTCAGGTGTTTTCATTCAGCATTTCCTTTCATGCATCTCCTTTCCAAATCTTCATATGAGAACCGGCAAGACTCTTAATATCCCTGGCGTGATCTGCGATGAGTTACATGAATCTTGAACTTTTTGATGGGATGACTGATGCAGAAAAACACCAGTACCTGGAATTCCTCCTCTGGCACTACCGGGTAGTGGATGCCTTCTGGTTCATCAACATCTCCGATACCTTTGGTCAGGGCGTTGCGGAGACGATCAATGAACGGGTCTGGGGACGCGTGGCCGGTATGGCGGCCAGAGATATTGTCCGCCGCTTCGGTATTTCCGAAAAGGGACTCTCCGGATTCGTCAGGGCCCTACGGCATTTCCCGTGGGCGATGATCGTAGGTTACACCATCGAAGAACGTGATGATGAAGTGATCATCTCTGTTCCTTCGTGCCCGACCCAGGAGGCCCGTCTCCTCAGGGGGCAGGGCGAATATGTCTGCCGGGAGATGCACCGTTCGGAGTTTACCGGTTTTGCGCGGGAGATCGATCCGGCGATCCGGGTGGAATGCCGGTTTGCCCCACCAGACCCCCACCCGCCGGATATGTTCTGCCAGTGGCGTTTTTATATTGATGAGGAGGTCTCCGGGGAACCTGGCCCCAGCAAACAACCGGGAGCTGATTAAGATCGATGGGATCCTGGTCCTTATCGTACTCTATCTCTGCATGAATATCGTTGCGGCATGGGCATTTGCATGGGATAAGCGTAAAGCGAAGAACAACTCGTGGAGGATGAGCGAGGGCACCCTGCTGGTGCTGGCATTCATGGGGCCGTTCGGGGCGTTTGGGGCTATGAGACTGTTCCGGCACAAGACCCGGAAAATGAAATTCTATCTTGTTCCGCTCTTTCTGGTGCTCCATTGTGCCGTGTTTGCATTCATCCTCATTACGTACCGGTAACACTCAGGAACCGACACTGCAAACCCTACCTCTTTAATACCGGGATTGGCCATACTCTCTTGAATGCGGACCAACAGGCACCATTATTTCCTTGACCTTGCCACGCGGTGCGCCAACCAGGGCACCTGCCTCAGGCGCAACTTCGGGGCAATCATTGTCGACGAATTCAATACGATCGTTTCCACCGGGTATACCGGGGCGCCTCGCAAGCAGATGGACTGTACGGAACTGAACCGCTGCTGGAGAAAAGAGCACAACATCCCTTCGGGCTCGAACTACGAGCGCTGCCGGAGCGTCCATGCAGAGATGAACGCGCTCCTCCAGGCCGGCAAGCATGCCCGCGGGTGCACCCTCTACCTCTCCGGGTTCGATGTCGAAACCAACGAGACTACCCAGATCTGGCCCTGTTTCCTCTGCTCCAAGATGATCGTCAACAGCGGGATCGCGAACGTAATCATGCGTACCGGTACCGATACGTACCGGGAGATGGACCCGATGGTCCTGTACCAGATGCGGAGCCGGGAAGCGCTCGGGGACGACACCACATAATAATCATCCTGTTTTTCCGGATGCAACCGGTTTTTTTACTAAAATCCTGAATTGAGAACACCGGAAATGATTCAATTAGCCGGTGTGTACTCACAGTACCTGCCGGGATGACAGACGCTGGTAATTCCTTCAGGTGTTCTCATGACGTATCTCGTTATAGAGCGAGACGAGCGAGAGGCTGATCAGGTTCATGGTCGTAGCGGCATACCAGAGGAACGCCTCAGCGCTACTAAGAGTCGCAATCCACCCGGTCCAGAGCATGGCGCAGATGATCGCAAAGGTCAGGAGGGTATCGAATGCAAGAAAGATCAGTGGCCTGCCGAATATGCGCCCGAGTTCTGCAATGGTGCAGTATTCAAACGGTGCCGGGCGGTGGAGCAGGTCGAGTGCAGAGCGCCCCGAGTTCATCAGAAGGTCCGCAACAGCCCATACGGTCACAACCATACCAAAGAGGCCCAGGTAGTATCCCCCGCTGGACATACCTTGGCGTAATGCGGTCAGGCCGAAAAGGATCTTGAATATGCAGAAGGGGATGCCGATCGTGCAGCTCTGGAAGAACGGGCGCATAAAAAACCTCTGGATTGCATCCATCTCTTCTTTGCAGTTCTCTTTTTCTGGGGAACAGGTATCGTGTGTCATAAAGGATTCTCATCAGGTCTCAACCGGGAAATTGCCTGGTCATATGAAGGTTCGATCGCGTCCATCCGGTCCGGCAGAAAGCGCAAAGCACTATTCTTCGGGAGTGTCACTTCCTTCCTAGTATCATCAGGCTGATACCAGCGGAGACGACGGCAATCCCCACATCAAGCGGGGATTTCTGGGTAGGCAGAGGTGATGTCGTCGGAAGGGGTGTCGTTGGTGGCAGGGTCTCAGGAGGCAGGGTGGAAGATGGTGTGGGTGAAGACGGAGGTGTGGTTGCTACAACAGTATACGTTGGCGTGTTGATCATCGGGCGGGAAGCGCTCCGGCTATAGGCCTTCTGCTCTACTAGAAGGTTGCCGCTTTCCGGAGCCAGAGGATTCTCCACTTTGACAGAATACGACCTGATTGCTGTATAGACCGAGGTCTGGAATTCGACTAGGGCATGTCCCGTTTCATCCGTGTTTACCTGCGCATAATAGTTGGTGTTGGGCATCGCAGCTGTTGATGGTGCAACATCGTCACGGATGGTGCTCCCGCCGCCGTTGTTGTACCGGTATGACCCGATGGTGTACGGGCCGCCGGGAGGGTCCTTGACGACGTTTGCGGTATTATCAGAAATAATGGGGGGCTGGTCGTACGGTGCACCTGTCATCGTGAACGTTCCCGGCAGCCAGATATAATATGACGTATTCGGCAGGCCGGTGATGGTGACGGTAAACCGGCTGCCCCGTGACAGGGAATCGCTGATGGACTGCTCCGTTGATTGCGTTGCGGATGCGGGAATCACCGAGAACAGGAAACAGGCCAGGAATAAAAATGCGATACAATTCTGGATTTTTCTCTTCATGGGAACCTCTTCCCGGTATGCCAGGAATTGCTCAACTGACATTTTACGTTTGTATTTAAAAGGATACGGTATTCACGGATGGTACATTACAGTTTTTCATCGATCCCGATCATCAGGAATGACTGTGAATGAACGTGAACAGCACAGTCCAGCGCCATTATAATGTCCTCTGGTAGTATCCTGGCGGTAGCCCAGCGCCTCGCCGACAAGGATCAGGGTTATCCCGGCCGGTGTTTTTCTCGTTTGCAAGGATAACTCATTTGCCGATGGTGCTTGGGGTCCCGTAGGCCCACCCTGCCCGTGCATTTTCCAGCCGGAACGCATATTCCCGGATCCGGTGGAGGGCACTGTCAAGATCCGGCACAATCTTGTTGATACCCACGACAAGAATGAGATGGCCTGCGACAAACGGCCAGGCGCCGACACGGCTTCCGCTTGCATCGCAGGCAACAATTTCACTGGTCTGCGCGGTTGCATTCGCACCCGATATGAAATATTCTGCGGTTACGGATTTTCTCCTCAAATCCGCTCGTTTTTTATTATCATCCGCTGATGTTATGACGGAGTGCAGGTCAATCCAACCGGATTTCCGTCCGGTAATATATTCCTCGAAACGAATCTCGACCAGCGTTCTCGAGGAACCCCTCATCACTTCTGCACCTGCGGGGATGATCTTTTTTATTGCAGAGAGTGCATCATCACCGTCAGCAGCCGGTATAACCTGTACCCCTCTCTCTTCTATTGCGCGGATTGTCAGGCAGACTGCCTCCGGTGAAGGCAGGGCATTTCATTGTTCAGGATTTACCCCTCGTCCGTTATCAGTCCGATGGCACTCTACTGCGTGATTTTTATCATGTGTATCCTGAAGGGAGATGATGCGCAGGAGCGCGTATAATCTTGCGGCAGCTACAAATCCGCAGTCACTTCATCTCCCTCAGGGAAAACCCATTTATTATACGACTCCCATCTCAGCCTTGGGGTGAACTGATGAGTGGAGTGGTAGAATTCAGGGTGGTAAAAATTCACAAGCCCGAAGACGTGAATATCATCATCGGGCAGTCTCACTTTATCAAAACAGTCGAAGACATAAGCGAGGCCGTTACCGGGGCTGTCCCGAACGCAAAGTTCGGTCTTGCATTCTGCGAGTCATCCGGTGACTGCCTTATTCGTCTTGACGGGAATGATGAGGATCTGATCGCCCTTGCGCGGGACAACGCCCGGGTGATCGGTGCAGGGCATTCATTCCTCCTCCTCCTGCGGGACTGTTACCCGATCAATGTTCTGAATGCGATCAAGCTGATCCAGGAAGTCTGCACCATCTATTGTGCGACAGCGAATGCTGCGGAAGTCATTGTCGCGGAATCTTTACAGGGAAGGGGGATCATGGGCGTGATCGATGGAGAGAAACCGAGAGGAGTTGAAGGGCCTGACGATGTTGCGTGGAGGACGGGGCTGCTCAGGAAATTCGGGTACAAGCGGGGCTAGATGTATCTGGCCTGCTCAGGAAGAGAGGATGGGAAAACAGGCACTCTTTTTTGAGAGATACGATCCAGTTTCAAAGCAAAGCGGGGTTTTTCGCTTATCACGATCATTGGGGGACAGGATCCCCGTCGCTTTCTTTATTATCCGGGAGCCAATTACTGATTATGTCTCCACGACAACCGAACCGGCCCAAGGAAACCGGGAAGAAGGTCCCCCCAAAGTCAGGATCCGGCATGGACCGGGGGCGACATCTGGAAGATGCCCGTCACCATCCGCTCAATCATCCGCTCCCCCATCCCGAACACAAAACCCTGAAAAAGCCCCCGCTCCCGCCAAAACATACCCCGCATTCACATCCCCATGGCGACGATCTGCCCGCTCATACGAACCCCCCGGGCCCTATCAAGCCTTCGAAACGAATGACAAAGACCGGTACACAGAAAAAGATCTGATTTTGGCATTGCGTTCATCCTGAAAAATATAGTCTGAAAAAAAGTACCTGCGGTACGGGGGTAATTGCTTATGATAAAACGTATCAGCAATCTCTTTCCAGCGTGCAAAACGGAGCCGATCCGGAGGAAAAAAAATCGTTCTCCTGTAACCGCATTATGGATTTCATAAATTTTTTTTATGTATTCAGCCAATCCGGCAATTTGACAATACTTTTATACCCCTTTCTTTCCACTGGAACGGACTTTATAAATGCCCCAATCATGTAAAAAAGACTTTACAGAGTTTTCCCATGGCAGGTATCTGCACAAGCCGTAATGGATTATTTGCACACGAAATTGCAGTCATTCCTTTCCGAAAAACCATGATCATGAGACCGGATGGAGGATTCCCGCAGTTATTCGGGAAATCCTAAAACGTTCCCGCGATATACCACCCCTCAGTACAGTTGATGTTCTATGCTCACGAGCCATAAACTTCTCCTGAAATACTGGCATGATCAGCGCTATACTTTTTCTGACATCATCGTGTGTTATGTCAACCGGGGGGTTCCGGGGGATCGCTCCTGTGTCAGTGGCCGGGACATCTGCAACCTCGATGCATATTATTTCGAGATCGTATCAGGAGATCAAACCACGTGTATTCCGTACCACCGTATCAGTAAGATTACTTACAAGAGGGATACCATCTGGGAACGGTAGGAAGGTACTTCGGCATCCGGATGGGATCTGCTCTTGATTTTTTGCTCTTGATTTTATATGTAAATCCTGACTGATCCGATTTTTACCGGAGAAATCCAGAACTGACAGGTTTCCGGGACCATGAAAACATTAACTCCCACGTTGATCGTATATTCAGGTACCGTGACACCACGCTATCCTTTCCTGATCTCCATCCCGCACGGAGGAACGGACATCCCGCAGGAACTGGCCGGGCGTCTTGCGCTCAGCAGGCACGAAATCCGGTATTACAGCGATCCCGTGACGCGGGCGTTGTACAGTTTTGGCAGTTCTGTTCAGGCCTTTATCGAAACACCAGTATCCCGTATGGCGGTCGATCTCAACCGTCCCCCGCTGCCCATTCCGCCCCGCGATCCGGATGGCATCATCAAGGTGCGGACGATTGACGGGAAGACGGTCTATCGCGAAGGATTGTTTCCTGATATGAACCTGATCCACCGTCTCATGATGGCGTGGTACTTTCCGTATCACCAGCATATCGACGAGCTGATCGATCATCGGGGGGTGAAGATTGCATTTGACTGCCATTCGATGTTGCCCGTGGGATCCGGTGAACAGAAGGATGCAGGCAGGAGGCGGCCGCTGATCTGCCTGGGAAACAACGGGGACCGGAAGGGACGGGCCAGGAAAAGCAGTATTGCGACCTGCCCCGAATCCTGGATAAACGCCCTCGCGGACGAGTTCCGGTCAGAATTCTCCCTTGGCAGCGAAGTGGCGATCAACAACCCGTTCTCCGGCGGGTTTATATCAAACGCACATTACTGGCGTAAAGGTGTTCCCTGGCTCCAGATCGAGATCAACCGGTCGCTCTACGAACCGGAACGGGCTCGCAGCGCTGCCCGATCTTCGGACTGCGATGGATCGGTTACTGCATTGCGTGAAAGGATCTGGAGGGTGCTGGCCACATTCTGGGATCAACACGATGGCGGCACATAAGCATCCCGCCCGGTATAACCCATCAGCCAGTATATCGTTTTTTCCGGGCCGTCGATGCACGGTCCTTTCGTTTCCCGGCATCGCTATCCGGTGGCAAAACAGCGGGATAACGGTGCTTGCGGACCCTATGCTCTCCACGATTTTTTCTGATATCATGGCAAATTGCATCAAGTTTGGCGGGTGTGACGTGGAAATCCCTCTATCAACCCGTTTTCCGGGCGATGGCACGGTGGAGATCTCGATCACCGATATGGGACGGGACATCACGGATCCTGCAAAGGAAGGTATATTCGATCGGTTCATGCAGGGATCGGAGAAGCACAGGAGTTACGGTCTCGGACTTCATATCATGAAAATGCTGGTTGAAGCCTAGGGAGGCCGCGTATAGGCTGATAACGGGATACCCGGACAACCGGAAAAAGGGGTGGCGATACGGTTAACATTTATGAAAGGATAGGTGCGGAAGGGACGTTCCGGATTCATTCCCTTAGGTTGGTATGCTCTTCGAACCGGCCATCATAAAACACCATCACCCGGATTGGCTCACCCCTCTTAAAGGCCCGCATCCGGTCGTCATACACCTTCTGCACGTGCCGGAGCCGGTGCCGGGTAAAATACTTTTGAATGCATTCGAGAAAGGTGATCTCCTGGGTCAGGAATGCGTTTTCGAACTCCTTTGTTTCCCGGGCGGTTGCCAGGCATTCCTTCTCCGGAATCACCTGGTTATACTCCCCGTGCCGATCGATCCCGGAGATCTGCCGCCAGTCTACCTTCCCGGTCTCATCCGGTTCGCGGTGGAGCATGTACGGGTAGATGCGGCAGATAGAAAACCGGTCATGATAGATCCGGCACCGGCCGTTCTCCAAAAACCAGCAGGAACCCGGTTCATCGGCCTTTGCCCGCAGGGCATAGCCGGAGACATAAAATGTGCCGTTCTGATCACAGAACTCCGGGTCCGGTGCCGGCTCAAGCGCCGCGGGATCGATTTTCTTCACGGCAGTCACATCCCGGTCGAGCAGGAAGACATGCCCATTGAAGGTGCGGGTACAGCACTTTGCACAGCACGTGCACCGGAACCCGACATCCCGGATGATGCCGGTGAGCCTTTCCAGGGGGTACTCAAAGAGGCTGTTGCGCTCCTGCATCAGGGCGGCAATGCGGAAGGGAATGGGTACAAGTGAAACGGCGATCACCCCATACGGCGTGGAGAAAAATACGACAGGAGACCACACTCTTTTTTTGCAAAAGACGATGGGAATCCCCATATTCCCGGCTGCGGAGAGGCACAACTCATTGCTGCACCCGGACACAATACTCCTGCTTTGCAAGGGTCCTGAACCGTTCCGGCAGTGACATGAGTTCCTGCGCACACCGTTTCCGGATATCCTCTACTGCAGGCAGCGGTTTTACCAGCCTGCCGGCCCGGAGATACGGTTCGACAAGGCCCCCCACCTCATGCCCCTCTATCCTGATGACCTCATCATAATCCATGGCCCCATCCTTGTAATGCCGCACTACCTGACGCCGGTAAGGAAATGTTGTCTTACCGGGGCTGGTCTTGAACCGGGGCCCCCCCTCATATTCCACCAGCTTGTACACCATGTCGAGGTACGGCGCGTCCGAGGAGGTGATGAAATGTGTCCCCACTCCGAACGAATCAATCGGGATACCCCCGGCCAGCCATCGGTCGATGGAATACTCGTCCACGTTGCTGCTCACAAAAATTTTGATGTGGGGCAGCCCGGCACGGTCAAACCGTCCCCTCACTTTCACTGCGAGGTCCGCCAGATCCCCGCTGTCGATCCTGATACCGGTTACGGGCACACCCTCGCGGGCAAGCCTGATGATAGTCTCCGTGCAGGCAAGGGTGTCATAGGTATCGATGAGATAGAGGCCCCGGTCGGGAAACGAGGACTGGTATGCCCGGAATGCCTCTTCTTCAGTAGTAAAAAGCATCACATAGGAATGTGCCATGGTCCCGACAACCGGTATGCCGAACCTTTTTCCTGCTTCAAGGTTCGAGGTACCGGAGAACCCCGCGATATAGGCCGCCCGGGCTGCCGCAATTCCTGCATCGGGCATATGGGAGCGACGGAAACCAAACTCGACAACGTTCCTGCCGCGACTGACTGCGATAATCCTCGCTGCTTTCGAGGCAACGAGGGTCCCGAAATGGATACAGTTCAATGCCAGGGTCTCCAGGATCTGGATTTCGGGGAGTGGTCCCTCGATCTGGACAAGGGGCTCGTTCTGGAACACGATACATCCTTCCGGTATCGCGGAAAGGGTCCCGGCAAACCGGTACTCTTTAAGGTAGGAAAGAAAGTCATCACTGAAAATGGCAAGGCTTTCCAGGTATACGATATCCTCACGGGTAAACCGGAACATCTCCAGCTGGTTGATCAGCATATCAAGGCCTCCGGCAACAAGGAAATTCCGCTCTTCAGGAAGTGTCCTTGCAAAGATGGAGAAGATTGCGGTTCCGGTCTTCCCGTGTTCGAGAAAACTCTGGGCCATGGTGAGTTCATAGAGGTCGGTGAGGAGCGCAGTACCCATAAGATTCGTCCCTTTTCTTGTCTGGAAATGTCCCGGCTCCCGGTTGATCCCGGGGTCCCGGACCCGTACCTATTCTGTTCTGCCGCACAGGAGAAAAATGAATGGATATCGGTGTGCCAAGGTAGCCGTTATCCATTTATCATCGCTGGAAGATGACCAGATTGAATCACCTGCGGGCAATTGTTTTGCTGAAATGCAAGGGCTTAAACTCCCGGCAGGTATCTTCCAGTGAAGGGAACAGAGGCAGAGAATGCAGACCCTATCGAAAGTGATGAGTTGTCTTATCGATCTTTTTGTTATGGTCAATGGTATCCGGGTTGTCCTGATGCCGCCATTTTGTGACGAGCCTTAGGGATATGCAATCATTGCAGTCGGGCTTTTCAACACGCTGATCACGCTCTACATTGCAAGGGTGGACGACCGGTCTGATGCCTGAATTTGAAGGAACGAATGCCAAAAAAAGATAAAAATTAATTGTACGACCGGAACGGCACGTACGCATCATATATCTTTACTTTATCCCCGTTGGGGGTAATTGCCCAGACTTCTGCCCGGTCAGTATTCTTTGTCGTGCCGGCAAGAACGACGTTTTTACCGACGGAGAGCGGCTGGACCATCCTGTCAGTTTCCACGACACCATCCGATCTCGTGATCTTGACATCGATCTCCGGGACGACATTCATTCCCTTGCCGCCACGGAGCGTGGTGGTGATCTGCGGATTGATGGACTCCCCGTTGCTCCCCACCTGCATCTCGATGCTCCAGATCTCCGGGAGGGTCTCGACACCGCCGGGCGTGAGGAAGTCTGAACTGGCAGTGGGAGCACTGGTGAGTGCGACCGTTGCTTCGGTCGTCGCGACTGTCGTCGGTGCGGGAGTGGCAGCAGGTGTTGCCGGCTGGGAACACCCGGCAACAAGCGCAAGTACCAGGCAGAATCCCAGTGTCAAGGCAATGACTAATATCTTTTTCATACCGGAAGGTTTCACGGGAGGGTATTTGAGTGTTTTGTCCCATAGGTATCTTTTCCGGAATATCGTGCAGCACGGTATAGCCCGATGGGTGAGGAAATTCGCCATCACCGGTTTTTCAGGGTAAGATGGAAAAAAGAATTACCTTCCGGACGGTTACGCCCGTTTTCCTGATGCCGGTTCAATTCCCGTCGGCTGGTTGCGGATCGTCCGCTCCTTCATAATGGTATAGACTTCCGCGGCATGCTCTTTCGGTATTTCGACAAATGAGTAGGAGTCAAGGATCCGGATCGCACCGATCGCCTTACCGGGAATTCCCGTCTCACCGGCAATTGCCCCGACAATATCCTTGGGGGCGACCTTGTGCTGCCTCCCCACTCCAAGGAAGAACCGGACCATGCCTGATTCCGCACCGGTATCCCCGAAATCGAGTTCGCCGGGTTTCTCTGCCAGCGGCTCGATGCCCACGTCCATCTGCATCTTCAGGAGGGCGGCGGCAATATCGATCGTGCTGTGATCCCCTTCGGTTTCCTCCTCGATGATCCGCACGAACTGTTCGAGGCCGCCGGCCTGGATCGTCTCGCGCACCCGTTCCAGCACCCCCCGGGTCCTGGACTGGGCAACATCGCTCGGGGAAGGCACCGGCATGCGGGTGATCTGGACCTTTGCATAATGCATGATCTCCCGGAGTTTGGTGAAATCTTTCGGGGCGACAAACGTGACAGCCTTGCCGCTCTTCCCGGCCCTGCCGGTACGGCCGATGCGGTGGACGTAATACTCCACGTCCTGCGGCACATCGTAATTGATCACAATGTCCACATCCTCGACATCGATACCGCGTGCCGCGACATCGGTCGCGATCAGGATGTCGATGACGCCCTTCCGGAATCCTCCCATGACCCGGTCCCGCTGGGACTGTTTCATGTCCCCGTGCAGCTCATCTGCCCGGTACCCGCGTGCTCGGACTTTGCCGGAGAGATCTTCCGCGCGGCGCTTGGTATTGCAGAAGATGATCGTAAGATGCGGATCGACCATATCGATGAGTCGGCAGAGCACGTCGAGTTTCTCGCGTTCCTTCACTTCTATGTAGCTCTGCTCGGTCTGCGGCACAGTCAGCTCCGCGTACTCGACCCGGACGAACTCCGGTTTGTTCTGGAACTTCCGGGAGATCTCGAGGATCGGTTGTGGCATGGTGGCAGAGAAGAGGAGGGTCTGGCGGTTCTGCGGGACTTTCTTTAAGATCAGCTCGATATCGTCGATGAACCCCATGTCGAGCATCTGGTCACCCTCGTCCAGCACGACGGTTGTGACGTCATCGAGCCGGAGCGTGCGGCGACGAAGGTGGTCCATGACGCGTCCAGGTGTGCCGATGACAATGTGGACGCCTGACTGCAGTGCGCGGAGCTGGCGTTCGATGGGCTGGCCACCGTAAATCGGCAGTACCGTGATGCGGGGGAGGTGGGCAAGGAGGTTTGAGAACTCCTCGGCGATCTGGATGGCAAGTTCACGGGTCGGGCAGAGCACGATGGCCTGCACGGTCCGACGGGACGGATCGATCTTTTCGATGATGGGGATACCGAATGCTGCGGTCTTGCCGGTACCGGTCTGGGCCTGCGCAGTCACGTCACGGCCGGCCTGGATGAGGGGGATGGCGAGTGCCTGGATGGGTGAGGGCTCTTCAAAGCCCATATCTTCTATTGCTTTCGCGATCTCCCGTGAGAGGTGCAGATCGGAAAACTGTATACGTGTATTCATATCGCACCACTATTTGGTGTCAGGGGTCTTAACATGGCGCACTGAGGACGGTCCCGGGTGCCGGCTGCGGGCGAATTTTTATACTGTCCGGTGAGAGGATAGTCATAAGGTGAGTAAGATGAAGGTTGTTGCATTCAACGCCAGTGCCCGTAAGGATGGGAATACAGCGATCCTGGTCAATGCGGTGTTCAGGGAACTGAAAAAGGCAAAGATCGAGACTGAACTCGTGCAGCTTGCAGGAAAGAAGATCCCCGGGTGCATCGCCTGCATGAAGTGTTTTGAGAAGAAGGACAGGCGCTGTGCAATCACGGGCGATATCGTAAACGATTGCATAGAAAAGATGCTTGATGCCGACGGGATCATCCTTGCCTCGCCTACGTACTTTGCCGACATATCGGCGAACATGAAGGCGCTGATCGAGCGGGCGGGCTTTGTTGCCATGGCCAATGACGCTATGTTCCGGCGCAAGGTCGGGGCATCGGTGGTCGCTGTCCGCCGTGGCGGGGCAATCCACGCGTTCGACTCGATGAACCATTTCTTCTTTATCAACCAGATGGTGGTGCCGGGCTCGTCCTACTGGAATGTCGGGATCGGCCTCGCGCCAGGCGACGTGAAACATGATGACGAGGGGATCGCCACGATGAAGACGCTGGGCGCCAACATGGCGTGGGTGATGAAAAAACTCAATAAGTAATTGTTCAGGAGAACCGGAAAACTGAAAATTTTATGCGGGCTCCCCGCCTCAGGGCCTCTCCGAGGCACGGCGGTTGACGCAGGTGGTGCTGGGGAAGGCATTCAGAGGAGAATTGGTAGAAAATAAAGAAAATGTGACTTGTGTTAAATAGCTGATAATCGTATGCCGAACAAGAAGAAATGTCCATTGATGAAGTCGTAGACCGTATCGTTACCCTCAACGATCGTTTGAGACATTTCTGGATGAAGGCAGATGGATGGGCACCGATAGAAGCGTCTCGGCTATTGAGTAAGTCCCGTCTTGATAGGCAAGTATCCCTATCGAGATGTCTAAAAATTTGGTTCGCTGAACCGAATCCAGATAATGAGAGTGGCCAATTGATTCTCGCGTGGGTCAATCTGGGAAGTCTCGTTGAAGGAACTATGAAATTATTCTTGTCTGTCTATTATATGGACTACCAGAACGATAAGGATACAATCAAAAAAGGGGGAATTTGATTGATCCTGACAGTTTGGAATTTGAGAGAATGCGTCATTTTTTCAAAAAACGGATCTGGGGAAACGGAGACGAAGAGTGGGATTCATGGATAGAGAAAATCCAGAAAAGACGAAATGCAGTTCACGCATATCAAGACAGAGATATTGGATCTTTCGATGAATTCTTTGTTGATGTGCGAAGATATCTGGAATTTCTACGAAGGATAAATGATCAACTTCCCTACCCAGATGAAATCTTTCCACCGAGAGATCATTAATCACTTTTTATAACAATTTGCGCACGCTTCGTATACTTTTTCGGCATTATCATAGTCGTTAATTTGTTCATAGAGCCATCCTAAATTTTTGTAAACTAATGCCATTCCATCAACATGTTTTAATTTTTGATAAATTACCAATGATTTCTCAAGTTTTTCTTTCGCTTCGTCATATCTTTGTAATTGTATGTTCGCAACACCCAAATTGCAATAAGAAAGTGCGATTTTTTCTTCTGCTCCTAATTGCTCGTATTTTTCCAGAGCATCATTGTAATAATCAATTGCCACAAGGATCAAACCCTTGTCAAAGAAATAATTTCCAAGAGTGCCATAAATATCGGCGACTATTTGGAGTAGATTCAGAGAAGAAAAAATCTTTTCTCCTGAATTAAAGAAATCCTTTGCATCATCGAATCTGTTCAGTTGTGTGAGGTATATCCCAATATTAAAACAAAGATAACCAATCCCTTTGTCAAACTCTTGTCCATCATAATACTGTAAAGACTTTTGACAACATTTTGTGCCTTTTCTATCTCCTTGAGGTCATAATACAACCAACCCAAATTGGAAAAACTAATTGCAATCTTTCTGGTATTTCCGATTTTTAAAAGGAGTTTATGAGCATTGATAAAATTCGGTTTTGCCTCATCGAATTTCTTTTGCATACGAAAATTTATACCGATCTTTCCCAATTGACTGGCAACACCCTCAATTCGACCAATTTTCTTGTTGAATTCTATCGCTTTATTGAAACAAGTTAATGCCTCTTCAAAATTTTCAGAAAGTTGATGGGATATTCCCAGATTTCCATAAGCAATAGCGGTAATAAGATCATCATTTTTCGATGGTTCAATCTCCAATAATTTATTAAACTGAATTTTGCTTCTTTCAATTAATCCAATTTCGATTAAAAACAGACCATAACGATTAATCACCGCAGGGTTTTGAGAGAGTGCATTAGCATCAATAAGTCCTTTTTCGGCTTTTGTTATTAGACCTGACTTTGCCTTCTCTCTTGCGTCGATAATTAGATCCAAGGCAACGCGATCATTTTTATTTTGAATAGTTGTTTGTAAAAGTTCTAATCGTTCAGTCTTTTCCTTATAATTCTCAATTTCTTTTAGTTTTTCAGAAATACCAAATGGTTGTCTGTCGAACCAATTATTCAATTGAATCCGAAATTGCTTTTTCCAACCTTCAGGATTTTCATAACGAGAGAAAAGGAGCTCTTTCGCAGATTCAATTTCCGCTTTAAATTTTAGTACTCGTGATATATGATCATCCGGGTTTAATCTCCGATCATCGGGGATATCTCTGAAAAATAAATGTATTTCAGGTTTTTTTGTCTCATTATACCGTTTTTTTGCTACAGCGAATTCCTCCTCGATTCCGGATGAATAGATCCCGGTTGTTACTCCCCATCGCATCCAAAGAATAATGACAACAAGCTCGCAGTTATTCAGATCTTTGTTAATTTTTTCTTGAGGTCTCCCCCATCCGAGATCTGTTTCTGCCCAACCTACTGCTTCAAGATGTATACCTAAAGCGTTAGCTTTTATTTTATTGGTCTCTTCACTTATCTCTCGAAAAAATTCTCTTTCTTTGACAATATCACTAGGGGACGCGATGAAAATTTTCACGACTTTTCTAGTATTATTCATTCAAAGAGGAGTGGTCTCATTCATATATTAAATTCAACGATCCATCATTTTTCCAGATCACGTCATTTCAAAACCAACACTATTCTGGAAAAATTGGGACTAGTTGAACTAAATACATCGTGATTTTCTGTCTATCTTTTCTGTAATAATTTTCTCGTAGGACTTATCAAACAGCATATGATCGTCCGCCATGTTTCGCTCCTATCCGGCGTGTGGCTGCAAATGAGCGTGGTGGCGGCGGGCCGACGGTGCCGGTCCAAGCCCACGCGGCGCCTGAGCGTCAGACCCCCCGTCTCCGTCGGAGAAAACCCCCTCCCAACGGGCCCCCCACAAACTGAAACCTGTCCCGGGACCCGTTTCTTCGCTGTAACGTGGCTAAATATGACCTCCCGGTCACAGGTGTAAAAATCGCAAAAACAGCCGAAACTCACCCCCATTTTCGCGAATTATTCCCTTCCGACCCCCCAAAAAGGGTAATCGGAGCCCTGTAGGGGCCCGGATTCGACCATCCCCAAAAACAGGGTATTCTCCGACGGAGAGGATCTCTCCCAAAAAGACTCCTCTCCGGACAGATCTAGGATCATCCCCTTCCCCCTATTGGATACATCTTTTATTCAAGAGAATACATTATGTATTCATGCTCGAAGCGATCATCCCGTCCCGGACCCGGGTAAAACTCCTGACCCTCTTCCTGCTCAACCCCGAGGGCGAAGTCTACGTCCGCGAGATCGTGCGGATGACCCACGAAAATATAAACTCCGTGCGGCGTGAACTCGCCAATCTCGAATCGTTCGGGCTCATCACCGGAAAGAAGAAAGGCATCCAGCAGTACTACACCGTCAACCGCGACTTCTACCTTTACGAAGAGTTGCAGAAGATCGTGCTCAAGACCGAAGGCGTAGCCCGGCACATCGGGGAGAACCTTGCAGCCCTCGGTGAGATCCAGTGCATCTTCATCTACGGATCGTTTGCCAGCGGAACTGCCGGCGCAAAGAGCGACATCGACCTGTTCATCGTAGGCGACGTGGATGAAAACCGGCTCATTCCCCTCGTGCATGAGAGTGAGCAGGCCCTCGCACGCGAGATTAACTACACGCTCATGCAGCCCGGTGAATTCCGGAAACGAAGAGAGAGCGGAGATCCTTTCGTAAAGAATGTAATCAATGAACCCAAGATCGTGATCACCGGAACCTGTGATGATTGACGATCTTGAACAACAGGGACTCATCAGAAAACTTCCCTTCGACCAGAAAAAAGTGGATGATGCCCTGGCGCACGCCCGCCGCGATTTAGCCACTGCCGGAACCATCCTTGCAAACGATCAGGATTGGGCCTATACCATTGCGTACAACGCAGTTCTCCAGGCAGGCCGCGCCCTCATGTTCTCAAAAGGTTACCGGCCCGACGGGGCAAACCAGCACGTAGCAGTCGTAAAATTTGCAGAACAATTTCTTGACCAGAGCGACACCATCACCTTTGACCGGATGCGGCGCAAGCGAAACAGTTCTGTCTACGACACTGCCGGCACCATCACGGATAGTGAAGCAGAGTTTGCATTGAAGCAGGCCGAAGTGCTGGTGAAGAAGATCGTTGCCTGCATCGAACGATTCCATTAACAAAAAAATAAAAAAACCCTCGGACTTTTTTAAAAGAATTTTTTAAATTAAAAATTTATCAAAAAATTCCCGCAAAAATTTATTTTTCCGGCCTTTGAGTTCACGCAATCCCCTACACACCTAGCGGTCTGCCGTCCCGGCCCAGTTCGATAAGACCGGCATTTTCGATGCGGAAGAACCGCCAGGTGCCGTGCTTGGACCGGAGCCAGAGCTCGCGGGAGATGGCGGCCACGTTTGCGATCGGCCGGAGCCGGAGGATGTCATCGTGGAAGTTCGCGGCGATCTCTTCAAGCGTTGCAAGGATCCGGCCCGCAAATCTCATGCGGACAAATGCAACCGGCAGGGTCTCCGTGATGGTGAAATCATACCGGCTCTCCGGGCCGTACTCTGCAACCTGCACGGTGCCCCACAACGGGGTGATCTCACAGCCATCCTTAAGCGCCCGGTAGGATCGCGGCTCCCGGCTCATGCCATCACCCCGCCCGTCCGCAGACCGGCCCGTAGCTCGCGCCGGACCGGCCGCGTATGGATACTCACGTTGTAAAAGTGCCGGCCTCCGCCTCTTGCAACGATCCGGTGGTGCTTCGCCTTGAGACGGGGGCTGGATGTACGGGGCAGCATCAGTACCTAATTTTTTTAAAAAACCGAATATATACTAATTGGTTGATGCGGAAATCTGACCGCAATTTGCCACCGCAATTAAAAATCAGAACTCATTTTGCGGCTGGATTCGTATAACCCGGAAGTTCTTTCTTTGAACCGCCGCTGCGAAGTACAGGAAAAATTAAAAATTACAGCGGTGCACGGCAGCCCGCCGCATCCCCGGAAAAATTCTCACACCTCAATCGTCAGATCATCCACCGCCGCAACCAGCCCCGGGCATTCCGGTGCAAACCGTTCCTGCACGGCCCGTCGCTCTTCAAGGGTGCGGTAGACTTCCGCCCCGAAGTGCGTGAGGGCAAGCCGACGGGCATGTGCCTGTTTTGCGATGGAGATGGCCATCTCCGGGTTCAGGTGCGGCCAGTCCGGGCTCTCCCCGCCAGGCTTCAGGCCGCATTCGGTGATCAGCAGGTCGGCGTTGCGTGCGAGGGTCACCGCATTGTCACAGGCTCCGGTGTCCGTGCAGTACGCGATCACCCTGCCATCGAGTTCCAGCCGGTACCCGAAACAGGGCGCGGGATGGACGAGCGGGAGGCAGGTGACCGGGAAGGGGAGGTTGTGTGTCCCTGTGGCCAGCTCGTGCACGCTGTTTTTGAAGGGAAGTTCCTTGAACGGCACCGTATAAGGCTCGGCGACAAACGCCTCAAGCATTCCTTTTGTACCCTCCTGCGTGAAGATCTCCAGTTCCTTCCGGAACCGGAATTTACACAAGGTATGCAGCCCGGCGATATGATCGATATGCATGTGGCTGAGGAACAGGTATGCCGGTTTGTCCTGCGTGATATACCGGTCGGCCTTCGCGATGCCGTTGCCGGCGTCGAGGATGATATCGTAGTCCTTTGCCTGGATCAGGACCGAGACCGTGTTGCCGGTCATACTGTCGTACCAGCCGTTGGTACCAAGGAAGGTCACCTGCATGGTAAGATGGTCGACCTCCTTTGTAAAAAGAGTACGTGCCAGACGGAGATCTTTTTATTGTCCCGCGGTGATTCTCGTTATAGAACTCTGTAAAGGAGAGCTGCAGGAATGAAACATATTACCGTCATTACCCTCATCACTGCCCTTGTCCTGTGCCTGTGCGTGCTGCCGGCCGCCGCAGTCATCCAGGAAGTTACGGTCAAGGGCACGATATCGGCAATCAGCAAGGATAATAATACCCTGACGATCGAGAACCCGCTCCAGTACGGCTGTAGTTACTCGTCCGGCAGTGCCCCGGTCTGTTCGTTCAATACCATGAGCGACACCACCCTGACCGGGAGCATGCCAAGCGACAGTGCCAACACGATCTTCAATGTCGGGGATACGGTTGTTGCCACGAGCCTTGGCGGCGCCGGTGGGACCTGGATCACCATTGCGAAGCTCTACAATTCGCTTCCGGCCGGCGAGTACGTGACCGGCCTTGTCGGGGACCCCGGCACCATTCCGACCCCGCTGGTCGGGGACTATGCGCTGGACGTTACCACGGCTTCCGACTGCACCACCTGTTTTGGGACCACCTGCAACGCGGCAACATCTTCTGTGAATGTACTGAGCAGCGGGACCAGGGTTCTAGAAAAGACCCTCGAACCCCGCCAGGTATTGCTATACAATGGCAGGAATGATGGCTCAAGCATAGAGGTCACGTTTGTAAATGGCGAGGGGTCGTCAGAAACCTGCGCGGGAGGACGAACCGGCATGACCGGCCCGCAACCAATCTCGGTCTATATCGTCAAGGTCGTGCCGCCGATCGGCTTCGACCAGCAGTTCCTCCAGACCCCAACAACTGTCCCCACTCCCGTCCCGACTGCAGTCCCGACCACAAAGTCCGGCAGCCTGCCGCTTGCCGTGATTGGGGCAGTGGGTCTTGGTGCGGCACTGCTTACGTACCGCATGAAATAAGCCTGCACTTTTTTTTCCATGAATGGGCCCCGAAAGGTACCTCAGCCGGCAGGCCCGGGATCCTGCGGCAACTGCAGGAGATGGAGGGGTACTGGCTCTCCCTATCACAACCCCCAAATACCCCTTTACCTGATTCTTGATCAGATGATACAGGAGTACAGTGCATGGTAAAAGTCGGGGTCCATGTCTCGATTGCCGGTTCCCTCGACCTTGCGGTGGACCGGGCGAAGGATGCCGGATGCGATGTGTTCCAGATGTTCTCGAGCAACCCGCGGGGATGGGGGTACCAGCCGATCGCCGGTGAGGTAAGCGAAGCCTTCCGGGCAAAGTGCCGGACCACCGGCCTCATACCGGTCGACCACATGCCTTACCTGCCGAACCTTGCCTCACCTAAACCGGAAGTCTGGGAGAAATCGGTATCAACCCTCACCGCCGAACTCGGCCGGTGCGGCACGCTCGGGATCCCCTATCTTGTGACCCATCTCGGCCACCATCTCGGCGACGGGATTGCGGGGGGAAGGGCGCGGGTGATCACGGCGATCAATACGGCGCTCGGCGCATCGGAGAATGCCGTGCAGCTGATCCTTGAAAATACCGCAGGGGAGAAGAACAGCGTGGGGAGCAGTTTCGAGCACATCCGGGGGATCATGGACGGGATCGAAGAGAAGAAGCGGATCGGCATCTGCTTCGACACCTGCCACGCGTTCGCGGCGGGCTATGAATTACGGACCGAGGAGGGGATCGCTGAAACGCTCGGGCAGCTTGATGAGCAGGTCGGCCTTTCGAACCTCCGGGTCATCCATCTGAACGATACCAAGGGCGACCGGGGCAGCGGCCTTGACCGGCACGAGCACATCGGTCTTGGGTTCATCGGTGAGGACGGCTTCCGGCGGATCCTCCACAACAGGGTCTTTGTCGCCCTCCCGCTTATCTGTGAGACCCCCGTGGACGACCGGCGGGACGACCGGGGCAACATACAGGCCGTGAGGGATCTGGCCCGGTAATTTTTTAGTATCGCTGGATACGGGTGTATTGCTCTTCGCTCACCGGCTTCTCGTAGTATGCCGGTAAATATATCCGCTCCTCCACTACTCCCGCAGCATCCTCAAGGTTTTTAGTGAGTGCAAGGCAGTCAGCACCATGCGCCCCGTTCACTTTAACCTGTATCCTTCCCTCGTTGTCGATCATGATCTCCATTTCCTGCATTTCCATGATTTCCTCTCCTCCAGTTATGTCAGCCTGTGCACCGGTGCATCCTTTTTTACGAGGACCCCGGTCACAAGGTCGCGTACCGTAACACGCAGGTGTTTTTCTGCATCGAGCGTGAAGGTCATCTCGAACCGCGGGTCTCCCTTGAACGCCGGCGGGTCGGCGGCCAGCAGCGTCGGTGTCCGTTCGTTTACCAGCACCGGCCTGCTCCCGGTACCGGCATCGTCCGGCGGTCCGGCCACCCGGATCCCTCCGGCGGCATCCGAGACCAGCTCAAAGGCAGGTGCATGGGCATCCGCCGCGGTGATAATCTCGTACAGGGGAATGCCGAGGTGGGTCTGCCCGTCGTACGCGGCGCTGATGGTGATGCGGGCGACCTGGCCTGCGCTGGGGTACCGGGTCCCGCTGCGCACGAGGAAACGGTACCGGTGCTTGCGGGCTGTCGGGTCCCAGTACCGGAGCGCATAGTCGTACCTGATCCGGTCATGCCTGTTCTCACGGGGTATGAACAACGCAGCTCCGCGGGCAACAGCGTCGAAGGGACGATCGCACAGGACGGGAACATTTGGAAACCGCTTTTTAACCAGTTCCTGCACCGCTGGTATCGCACACCCCCTCCCGGTCATCAGGATGGCGACGGGCGGTTCCTCCCCGCACCCGCGGGAGCGTGCCGCTGCCAGTGCACGGCCGGTTGTCCGGTCTATGACTGACGGGAACCCGTGTTCCGTAACGATCCGATCGATATCGTACCGGGATATCCTGGCAGAAATGGCTGTTCCGGTGAGCGGAGCTGCAACCTCAAGCCCGGCATCGTCAGCTGCTGCCAGCTGTTCGTACACCTCCCCGATCCTGCCCATAATCGTCTCGTGTATCTGCCGGGCTTTTGCACCAGCGTACCTCATGCGGTTCCGTGCAAGCATATCCTGTGCAATCCAGCCATCGAGCGCCCTGCACCCGGTATCATCGCATGCCTGTCCTGCCACCCGCAGCTCCCCGGCAGGGAAATGAACCGATGATCCCTCCCGCCGGACAACGGACACAATGAGACCCGTTTCATCAAAACGGATGACGAGAAATGCCTTCCCCTCTTCGACATACAACCTGTACCCGGCAGCTGCGGCAGCATGCTCATCGAGTGTGTACCACGACGTCATCCCGGCCCCGCGGGCGATGCTCCCGAGCCATCTGGCATACCATTCGGGCGCATCCGGGGGAATGGCAAAGACAACCGCAGGGCTCCCGGGGCACTCCCGTGCAGCGCGTGCAAGGACGGTTCCCAGGAAATCCATGGCAGTATCGCGGAACGTGATCCGTCGGTCCGTGCCGGCCGGGATCTGCACCGGGCTTCCCTCCAGCAGGTATTTCCGGATCCATCGCGCCGTAGAGGGATGATCGGAACAACCTGCACGTTCAACTTCATCGCCGATTGTCCGACTCCCGTCCTGATCGTAATGGATCAAAACCGGTATGCCATGGACTGGTCCATCGGCTCCTGTGCCGGGCATTTCCTGCGACCAGCCGGGGAACTCCATGGTCCGGTACCCGCAGCCGTCCTGTTCTGAGATCCCGACGACCAGTATTCCGGCCCCGAAATCCACGCTGAGACGAATGGCCGGCCCGGAGGAATGTGCGTACCTGTCCACCAGTATCACCCGACGATCTGGATATCATACATCCCGGCATCGCGGAATGCCAGGCAGAGTTCGATCTCGTTCTGGAACCGGATGGAAAGCATGCGGTGGAGGAACCTCCACTGCTCAGCAACGGCAGTCAGGCTGGCCGCCTGTTCCTGTTCCCGTGCAGCATAGAGATCGGCAAGAGTTGTTTGTGAAAGGGGCCGCATGAAGGGGAGCCGGAAGATACGGATCATCCCGTCGAGACCGCTGGTTATGATACTGTCATCACCGGGTACGGCAACGATTCCGGTGACTGCTCCTGCATGGGCGGGCAGCGTCCGGATCAGTGAACGCCCGTACACGGAATAGAACGCAAGGATGCCCGTTTCGTATCCCGCAACGATTGCGAGGTCGTCATCGGTGAATGCAAGTGCCGTGGGTTTCCCCGGGACCTGCGGGACCGTCCCGGCTGCTGTACCTCCGGGCAGATGATAGAGCCGGATCACAGGGTCAGGGCCCGCGGTGGCAAGGAGGGTACTGTCCCGTGAAATTGCACAGCAACTCACCTCTTTTTTGGCATCCCTGATGACAGTGCTCTTCTTCTCCCCTGCCAATTCCCAGATGCGCACGGTTGTGTCATTACTAACGGTCACGAGAACCTGTCCCGTCTGATCGAGACAGCAGCAGGTAAGAGTGCTGGAGTGCCCGGGAAGTGTCCCTGTCGGTTTCCCGTCAGGCACGCTCCAGATCCTCGCCACCCCTTCCCATCCGCCGGAGATACATGCGGTTGCATCCGGAAGGAATGCAAGGCACCGCACGGTTGTTGTGAGACCATCGCACGTGGTAACAAGACTGCCCTTTGGGAGGTCCCAGATACGGAGGGTAGCGTCGCTTCCGGCACAGGTAAGATATGTCCCGTCATGGCTGATCGCGAGGGTCCTGACCGACGGCGTGTACAGATCGATGGACCGGACCAGGGAGCCATCCTCCCGCGAGAAGAGCCGTGCCGTGCCATCCGCAGTCCCGGCAACTATCATGGTGCCACCAGCACCTGAAGTGAGGGCAAGGGCGGTTACGGCCCCGGCCGGGCGCCGGAGGGTCCGGAGAAGTTCCCCGGAGGGGATGCCCCGGAGCGTGACGGTTCCGTCCCATCCCGCGGTAGCAAGGAGGGTGCTGTCCGGAGATACGGTACAGGCAGAGACCGGCCGTTTATATTCCCGGAATTCTTTTATCCTCCTCCCGTCGGGAACGCTGAAAAAATATACCGTTCCCTCGTTACAGCCGGCAGCGAGCAGGGTGCCGTCAGGAGTCATGGCGCAGCAGGTCGCCAGGCGGCTGTAGAAAGGAACTTCCGCTGCCGGGTTCTTCTCCGTCAGGTTCCAGAGCCGGAGGATGTGATCATCGCCCCCGATTGCGGCTATCCTTCGATCTGCTGATATCGCATGGCAGGCAGGATGACTGGAGTACCCTGCGTATATCCATACGAGCTCTCCGCTTCTTCCGTCTCTGAGTACCGGGAGGGAACGTTCATGGACCACGAACAGCTGGTCAGCATGTTCCGTGAACGCAAGGGCCCGGATAGCATCACCGGTGCCCGGCACGGTCCACATCTCCGTCCCTGTCACGACGTCACAGCAGCATATGGTCCCGTCGGCATGGCCCAGTGCGATGGCCTTTCCCTCAGGGGCCGAAGAGAGAGCGGTCACCGGGGACGGGTGCACCTGCAGAACCTGAAGAGTCTTTCCCGTCAGGCACCCGATACGGATAAGCCCTCCGCGTTCATCCCCGGCAATAATCTCCTCCCCGTTACCGGACATTGCAATGGAAGAGATCTGGTGGTTCTTGTCCGCGTACGACCAGATTTTGTTTCCTGAAGGAATGGCAGAGCAGTTGAGCGTTCCGTTGTTCCCGCCCGAGATCAGGCACGAGTTGTCCGGCGTGAATGCAAGGAAGCCGATGGATCCGGCATTTGTTGTAATGGATGCGAGGAGCCGGGCTGATGATACCTGCCAGATTACCATTCTCCCGTCGCCGTTGCCGGTGGCAAGGAGCGTGCCATCCCGGGAGAACGCAAGCCGCAGGCTCCGGCTGTCATGGTTTCCTATGGAGAGCAGGGGTTTTTCTGGTGCCGGGCAGGCCCATGATTCCGGCAGGTCGCGGACCAGCTCTTCAAAGACCAGCCTCCCGTCGCCACCCGGAGTCCAGCCGGAAGATTTCATGTCGTTCAGGACCACAACCGCAAGAGACGGGGGTGCGGAAAATACCAGAAGCCACAGCACGTCCCATGCGTCCGAAACAGTGAGGCTCGCTGTCACAACCTCCCACTCGCCATACGACCACGTCCCTGCACTATGGACCGGATCGGCCCCGATCAGTGCACGCGCGAGAATCCGGCCCATACGGGTGTCTGAAGCACTGCGGAGCGTTCTGGCTTTGATCCCTTCCGGTGCCGCGGCATACCCACAAGCGAGGATTGGATGATGGGCGTCTGGATCAAACCGGCACAACGTCTCTTCCTGCCCGGTGATATACAGGAAGAGTGCCCGTAGCCCCGGTTCCGAGGGAATATATCCATGAGTGACTGCAATTGTTTCAAGCTTCCGGTCCCCGAGGGCCAGCACTTCGTTGCAGAACGCATCGATGGCGTCCTGAGATCGAAGGGTGTGAAGGGCATCGAGCGCGATCGCCCGTGCAGATGCATCGGAGCTCGTCGTGGCTATGCCGGCCAGCGTACGGACTGCCTGGGCGTCCCCTTCCCCCGCATCCCCGGCAATCACTTTGACCGAACGCCGGTAGAGCATGGGGCCGATGACCGGAAATGTGGGGACGATCTTCATCGAGGCTCACGCGCGCCCGGTATCGAAGGTCTCCAGCGCGATCGTTTTCCCGTTCCCTGAAAGGGGGGTTGACGCCCGCGATGCGGACTGCACTCGCCCTTCCGCGAGCCAGGCACGGAGTGCGGCAACGGTCTCCCGCTGCGATACGGAGAGGGGGACCTGCGTCTTCATGCAGAGAAGGATGTCAGCGGTCGTGACCCGGCGCATGTTCTCGCTGAACGCCCGGTACATTGCATCGATGATCGTCTGCTCGATCTCGGCGCCTACGTAGCCCTCGCTCTCCTTTGCGAGGGTGTCCAGTTCGAACTCTGCAGGGAGGCATTTGCGCTTTTTCAGGTGCACTGTGAAGATCTCGCGCCGCTCTTCGATTGTGGGCAGGTCGAGGAAGAAGATCTCGTCGAAGCGGCCCTTCCGCAGCAGTTCCGGCGGGAGGGCAGAGATGTTATTGGCTGTTGCTACGACAAAGCACGGGGAGGTCTTGTCCTGCATCCATGTGAGAAGATGGGCAAAGACCCGCTGGCTTGTGCCGGCATCCCCGCTGCCGAACGCGAACGCCTTCTCGATCTCGTCCACCCAGAGAATGCACGGGCTGATCGTCTCGGCAAGCGAGAGGGCGCGCCGCGTCCGCTCCTCGGATTCGCCGACAAGGCTGCCGAAGAGTGCCCCCACATCAAGCCTGAGGAGGGGGAGGTGCCAGAGGTCAGCGATCATCTTTGCCGTCAGGCTCTTGCCTGTGCCGGGTATGCCGATCAGCGCGATGCCTTTAGGCGCCGGGAGTCCGAAGTTGCGTGCGTCCTGCGTGAACGCCCGCTCGCGCAGGCTGAGCCAGTCCTTGAGGACCGCAAGGCCCCCGACGTTCTCCGGAGCCTCGGTGTAGCTGTAAAACTCCAGCGCGTCCGAGGCGCTCAGGATGTCCTTCTTGTCGGCAATGATTGCATCGATATCCCGGTCATCAAGCGTGCCGCGGGTGACAATCGCCTTGGAGAATGCCCTGCGTGCCTGGTTGAGGGTCATACCGAGCGCGGCCTGGATGATCTTTTCCCGGCCTCCGGGCGACAGTGAGCAGGTGATGCCGCTCGTAGCAAGCAGGGTGTCGAGGTCGGCAGAGAGTTCGGCTGCTGTCGGAGGAGGGAAGTGAACGATCACGGCCTCGTCGCGGATCTCGTCCGGTACCCGGGGTGTCGGGGTCACGATTACGATCGTCCGACGGTTGTACCGGAACTGCTGCGAGAAGTTGCGGATCCGGCGTTTCACTTGCGGGTTGTTCCAGAACTCGTGGAAGTCCTTGAGGACAATAACGGCATCGTCACCGGTCTTGACAATATCGTCGAGTGCCGTGAGGGGGTCCCGCGACTGGTTGAGGAAATTTTTATTGCCGGCGATGACGGAAAAACCATCAACGCTGTCCCACGCAATGCACTGGCGGGGAGGGTCCCAGGTCTCGCACACCTCCCGGATCTGCGACACCACTCTCTCTTCTTCCGGTGTGATCACCACGATCAGGGTGACCCGGGCCCGGAGCGAAACGTTCAGCCTGCGGGAGAAATCGGGTTCGGCGAGCTGCATGGCCTACTTCCACCTCCTGACGACAATCCGTACTGTCCCGTCGTTCTCTTCGGTTTCCGAGACAAGTTCAAATCCGTCCGCGACCGTCTGTTCGAGTACCATTTTTTTTGCGTATTCTTTCTGGATGGTCTCGGCCTGTTGTTTCAGTTCTTCGGCAATCTTCTTTTCGCCTTTTCCCGAAACGCCCCACCAGTCTGCTACCATGTCGTACGTGCCGTCCGGGTTCTTCACGAATCCCAGGCCGTATCCTCCGGATTTTTTCACAGCGATATCCACGTTATGCCGGCCGTGGTACCCCGTGATGGTCGTATCGGTCTCGACCGTATAACCCAGCCCCTGCATGCACTGGATGAGCGCCTCACGGTGCCGGAAGGTTGTCCTGATACGGCTGAAATGCGACATTGTCTCACTCTCCCCGGCAGCGGGCAGCGATCTGACGAACCATGGTCTCCTTGGGAAAACCTGTGGTCGTGACCATACCGTCAGGAGCGATGGAAAATTCAATGATCTCTTCGGGTGCCTTTTCTTGCAGGGACTCCGGGCGGATTCTTCCGGTCAGGGTTATGACCTGTTGGTTCGAAGAACCGATGTATGGGTCGTTGCATGCCATGGTCCCGATATACGGGCCGGCGATGAGGAGGTCTGTGACATCAAGGAGGCGATTCCAGGCAGGATCATCACGTGCGGTGAGTTCTTCGTACGTGTATCCCGTATATGTTACGACCGTAAGCCCCGCCTCCCGAACCCACTCTCCCACAGATGCGAGTGCATCAGCCTGTGCAAAGGGCTCCCCGCCGGAGAAGGTGACTCCGTCAACACCCCAGGTTGCGAGGATCCGGCCGGCAAGCTCGTCTGCAGGAACTATATTGATTGGAGAAAAGGACCAGGATAACGGGTTGAAGCAGCCTCTGCACCGGATCGGACACCCCTGAACCCAGACAACGGCCCGGATGCCGGGGCCGTTTGCGGCTGACCGCGGGAGGAAACCCGCGAGGTTGAGCATGCTCCTGCATCGGCATCCATGGTCGCTGATCTGATGCACCATCATTTTTCCGCCACTGGTTATTGGCTGTTTACATGATTCCGGTGTGGGTAATCGATGTATCTTATAGTATTACCCAAATATTCCCGGAATGAAATCACTCTCAGGGACGTGCAATTAAGCATACTTATGAGATACGATCTGAGTATACAGGTTCGATATCTCCCCTTTTAAACGCATTGCTCTGCAATTTCCCGGTATCCCTTTTGTATTTCCTATGGAATACAGACCGGCCCGTTCATGCACGTTTGGTGCGCTTCCCATGTATCCACGCGCCATTATAATCCTTCAGCAACAATAGATCCGGCAGTGAAGGCAATATTTGACGGCACCGTGATCCGTTTGGGGAAAGACGGGTGCTCCCTGTACGAGCAGAGCGGGTACGGGCGCATGGAGAAAGAGGGTATAAGGCTCTCCCCTCAGGAGGCTCTCTATCTCCTCCACCGCCAGAAGATCGAGGTCGCTGGGTATAGTTTCGATACTCTCTTTTCCGAATTTGCCGACCAGCGCAATTTTATGCGCAGTTTCCTCGTGTACCGCGACCTGCGGGAACGGGGGTACGTAGTCCAGCCCGGTCCCCACGACTTCCGGGTCTTCCGCAGGGGGGAAAAACCTGGTGCCGGAGAGTCACTCTATCTCGTGCGGGTCCTCTCGGAACGCGATCCGATCCATTTCGGGAAACTGATCGAGGAAGTGGTTACGTCGAGGAACATGCGGAAGCAGTATGTCCTTGCGGTGGTGGATGACGAGGAGGAGCTTACGTATTACGAAATCAAGCTCCAGAAGCTGGCGGATGCCTGCAGTGATGTGTCGGAACTCCCCAGTTTTGATGCGATGCTAACCGGCAAGTCCGCCATGGTGCGGGTGCCGGCCCACTCCGGGCTCGAGCAGGCCGGTTACGGTAAGCGGCTTGATGCGGAACGTCTCATGCTCGCCCCGGTGGAGCTCCTCTATCTCATGGGAAAAGGCACGGTCCTCCTGAAAAAAGGCAGCGAGCCCGTGAGTCCGGACAAATTCCTTGCCCTGGCAAGCGAGGCCGATCGGGAACTCACCCTGAAGCACACGGTCTATACCGAACTCCGCGGTCACGGGTTCACCCCCCGCACCGGCTACAAGTTCGGTCACCACTTCCGGGTATATTGTGGCAAAAACGTCCACTCCGACCTGCTGGTCCATGCCGTGGAGAAGGAGGCTACCCTTCCCATGAGCGTCATCTCGCGGTCGGTCCGCATGGCGCACAGCGTCAAAAAGAAGATGTTCTTTGGCGCCGTACATTCTTCCGGAATCCAGTTCGTCGAATTCGCACGGATAAAACTGTGAGCTAACCATGCAGGAACCTCAGATCAACCCTTGGTCAAGCACGCCGTCCCTCGATATCGGGAAGACCTTTGCCGAGTTCGGCATCGACCCCATTGCCCCGGTCATGGCAGAACTCCCGGAGATCCCCTACTTCATGCGACGGGGCATCGTAGTCGGGCACCGGGACTACCGTCCCATCGCCCAGGCAATAAGGAACAGGACACCCTTTCATATCCTGACCGGGTTCATGCCGAGCGGCCACCCGCACCTCGGCCACCTGATGGTGATGAAGGAGGTGGTCTGGCACGTGCAGCAGGGTGGCAACGGCTACATCACCATCGCCGACCGCGAGGCCCATGCGGTCCGCGGCCTATCGTGGGAGAAGTGCAACGAATACGGGAAGGAGTACCTTGCCTGCCTCTATGCCCTCGGGTTTGAAGGTGAGACTTTCTTCCAGAGCAAAAACAATCGGCTCAAGGACCTAGCTTTCGAGGCAGCGACCAAGGTCAATTTCTCGGAACTGACCGCCATCTACGGCTTTGGTCCCGATACCGACCTCGCTCACGCGGACGCCGTGATCACGCAGGTCGCCGATATCCTTTATCCCCAGATCGACCGGGAACCTGCCCCAACGGTGGTGCCGGTCGGGGTTGACCAGGACCCGCACATCCGGCTCACCCGCGGGATCGCCCACAAGATGCGTATGTTCACGGTCGAGGAACGCGACGGTTACATCAGCGTCCGGTCGAAGAATGCCCCTGATGCGGCGATGGAAGCGGTGAAGAAGGCGTTCCCGCACGCGAAGAAATACGAAGGGCACGTCGACATTAAAGGCGTGCAGTGTGCAGACGTGAAAGGGAAAGTCCGCGAGATCGAACGGGCGCATGGCGGGTTTGCATTCTTCACCCCCTCGTCCACTTACCATATCTTCATGCCCGGGCTGACTGGCGGGAAGATGTCCTCGAGCATCCCGGAGAGCATCATCTCCTTCTATGAGTCCGAGGCTGTGGTGAGAAAGAAGGTGATGAGCGGGATCACCGGCGGGAGAATGACCCTTGAGGAGCAGAAACGCCTCGGCGGCGAGCCGGACAAGTGCTCGCTCTACCTGCTCAACCTCTTCCACATGGTGACAGACGATGCGGAACTTGCGGAGATCCGGAGAAAATGCACGGCGGGGGAGATCACATGCGGCCAGTGCAAGAAGGAGACCGCTGAGCGGGTAGTTGCATTCCTGCACGATTTCAGGGAGAAGATGAACGCGGCAGCAGACAGGATCAAGGTGTGACATGGCGGAACTGACGCAGAACGAGAAACGGTTGCTGGCAACGCTCGAGAAGGAACACAAGGCAGATGCGGAGCACCTCGCCTCCGTCATGGGTGCGACCCCGGAAGCGGTCGTGCAGTGGGCACACCTAGCCGGGGACAAGGGACTTGCTGGCGTTGAACGCATTGTGGTAAAGGAGTTCGTGTATACGGATGAAGGAAAAACCTACGCGAAAAACGGCCTCCCTGAGACCCAGCTCCTCCGTTTCCTCCTGCCGGGAACGCAGCTTGCCGATCTCCAGAAACATGAGGCGTTCAGGATCGGCTTTGGCCAGCTGCGCAAGAAGGGGCTCGTGAAGGTTGAGGGAACCTCTGTGGCAAAAACACCGGGCGCCTCAACCGATGCGGATGAAGCCGCCCTCAAAAAACCGTCTTCCGCTGACCCGAAGACAAAGGAACTGATCAAACGCGGGATCCTGCGGGAATCCGAATCGGTGAAGTATGTTATTTCGGCAACCCCGGCAGGGCTCTCACTTGCGGGACAGGGCCTTGACCTGCGGGAAGAGACCGGCACGCTGACCCGCGACCAGATCCTCTCCGGTGCATGGAAGACTGCAAACCTGCGGAAGTATGATGTCTCCAAGCTCCCGAAGAAGGCGTATCCCGGCAAGATCCACCCGTACCAGCGGATCATCGATGAGATGCGGGAGATCCTTCTCGACATGGGGTTCACCGAACTTTACGGCAGCATCGTCCAACAGGCCTACTGGAACTTCGATGCCCTCTTCCAGCCGCAGGACCACCCGGCCCGCGAGATGCAGGACACCTTTTACCTCGGCGAGACACTCCCCCTCCCGAAGGGGTACGAGCGCGTGAAGGCGATGCACGAGTCCGGCGGGGAGACATCCTCGACCGGCTGGGGCGGCACATGGAAGGAGGCGAAGGCCGAGCAGTGTGTCCTGCGCACACACACGACAAGCCTCTCCATCCAGTATCTCGCAGCGAACCCGAACCCTCCTGTCAAGGCCTTCTGCATCGGCAGGGTCTACCGGCGCGAGACGATCGACACGACCCACCTTGCAGAGTTTGAGCAGCTCGAGGGGATCGTGATGGACGAGGATGTCCACTTCGGCAACCTGCTCGGGATCCTCCGCGAGTTCTACCACCGCATGGGCTTTGAGGGCGTACGGTTCAAGCCGTCCTATTACCCCTACACCGAGCCCAGCCTCGATGCCGAAGTGTATGTCGAAGGCATCGGCTGGATCGAGATGGGCGGTGCGGGTGTCTTCCGCGAGGAGGTCACCGCACCCTTCGGCATCCAGTACCCGGTCCTCGCGTGGGGACTTGGCGTGAGCCGGATTGCAATGCTCCGGCTGGGCCTGAAAGATCTGCGGCACCTTCACCGCAGCGATGTCGCGTTCCTGCGGGAAACCCCGGCGTACCGTAAGATCCAGGGAGGTGCCTGATGGCGGTCATCTCGCTTCCCTACCGGTACCTCGAGCGCCTGACCCGGACAGACCGGAAGGCAATCCTTGATAAGATCGCCCTCATCGGCTCCGATATCGAGCGGACCGAGGAGGACCACGCAGACGTGGAGTTCTTCCCGGACCGGCCCGACCTCTTCTCACCCGAGGGCGTGGCTCGGGCGATGCGTGGATTCCTTGGTATCGAGACCGGGCTTCCGGTGTACCCGGTCAAGCCGTCAGGGATCAGATTCACCGTCGACCCCGCCCTTGCCGATATCCGGCCGGTTCTCGGGGCAGCGGTGATCCGCGGGGTATCGTTCGATGACGAGTCGATCCAGAGCATCATGTCCCTGCAGGAGTCCCTGCACTGGGCGGTCGGCCGGGGCAGGAGCAAGGTGGCGATCGGTATCCATGATCTCGACACGGTCAACCCCCCGTTCCACTACATCGCCTCGCGTCGCAGCCGGGGATTCATCCCCCTCGACTTCACCGAGAAGATGACGATGGATGAGATCCTCGAGAAGCACCCGAAGGGGAGGGATTACGCGAAGATTGTAAAAGACTTCCCTCTCTTCCCGCTCATCGTGGACGACGATGACCACGTCCTCTCGTTCCCCCCGATCATCAACGGAGAACGGACGCGGGTGACGATCGATACGAAGAACATCCTCCTCGATACGACCGGCACCGACCGGAAGGCCGTGGGTGTAGCCGTGAACATCATCTGCACGGCGATGGCGGAAGCCGGGGCGACTATCGAAAGCGTGGAGATCAACGGCTCCCAGACCCCCACGCTGGCACCTGCCGAGCGGGTCGTCAGCGTCAAGGAATGCTCCCGGCTGCTGGGCATTGACCTCACCGCGCAGTCGATGGCAACGCTCCTCGAAAAGATGCGGTTCGGTGCGCGGCCGGAGGGTGCCGAAAAGGTCAGGGTGCAGGTCCCGTGCTACCGTGCCGATATCATGCACGACTGGGACATCTTTGAGGATGTCGCGATTGCGTACGGGTACGAGAACCTCCAGGCCCTGCCCCCGTCGACCTTCACGGTCGGGAAGCCTCATCCGGTGCAGAGTTTTGCGATGATCGCACGGGAGTGCTTCTGTGGTCTCGGCTACCTCGAAGTGATGCCGTTCACGCTGACAAACGAGGACGTGCTCTACAAGAAGATGCAGCGTGAGGAGAAGAAGGGCGTCCTCCACGTCCTCCACCCGATCAGTATTGAAAATACCGTGGTCAGGACCGAGCTCCTCCCCCTGCTCCTCGAATTTCTCACCCTGAACCGGCACCGCGAACTCCCCCAGCGCCTATTTTCTGTCGGCGACGTGGTCGAGAGCTGCGTCACCCACCAGCAGGCAGCCGGTGTCAGCACGCACCCGGATGCAGATTTCTCAGAGGCGTATGCCTGTGCCGATGCAATGCTGCACGAGCTGTCCATTGCCTGTACCGTGAAGGAATCCGAAGATCCCGCATTTATCGAAGGCAGGCGGGCGGATATTCTTGTCGGCAATAAAAAAGTCGGGGTCTTTGGCGAGATCCATCCTGCCGTGCTGAACGCGTTTGAGCTCGAGCACCCCGTGGTTGCGTTTGAGCTCGACCTCAGAGCCGTACCGGGATATCCCGTCCTCTGAGGTACTCTTTTACCTCCTTTACCGTGAACTCGCCGTAGTGGAAGACGCTTGCCGCAAGGCAGGCATCTGCCTTTCCCCGGGTGAAGCCTTCGTAGAAATGTTCGAGGGTCCCGACGCCCCCGCTTGCGATGACCGGGATCCCTGCGGCATCAGAGATAGCTGAGGTGATCGCGATGTCAAACCCGTTCTTGGTCCCGTCGGTCTCCATGCTGGTGAGCAGGATCTCCCCGGCCCCCCGCTCCTCTGCTTCCTGTGCCCATGCGACTGCATCGATGCCGGTCGGTTTGCTCCCTCCATAGATGACGACCTCGTACCAGCACGTCCTCCCGTCGTCAAGATGAACGGGGATGGCCTTCTCATTGGGGAAAAAATTCCGGCGCACGTCCATTGCGACCACGATGCACTGCGTGCCGAACGCCCCGGCCCCGCGGGTGATCAGGGCGGGGTCATGGACTGCACTCGTGTTGACGCTCACCTTGTCCGCGCCGGCACGGAGGATCTGCTGGATATCATCAAGGGACCGGAGTCCTCCGCCGACCGTGAGTGGAAGGAAGAGCTGGTCAGCGGCCCGCTTGATCAGTTCCACGATAATGCCCCGCTTCTCCTTGGAAGCAGTGATATCGAGAAACACCACCTCGTCTGCGCCCTGCTCGTTGTACCGCTCGGCAAGTTCCACCGGGTCCCCGGCATCGCGGAGCCCGAGGAAGTTTGTACCCTTCACCACCCTGCCATCCTTGAGATCGAGGCAGGGGATGATCCGTCGCGTCAGCACCATTGGATACAGCTTGGGCGGCGGATACTATTACATTTCCCATACGGCTGCCGTTCACGGAGTTTTTATGTAACTTGGCGTGCCTATTCATAGGGTAGTCAGTATCCGGGAGCGCTGGTTTCCAGTTCTCCCATGTTACGAGGATGTTCATGAGTTCAGGAAAGCTGAAGATCGAATGGGCTGCGCAGTATATGCCGGTGCTTGCTGCTATCAGGAAACAGTTTGTGAAGGAGAAACCATTTGCCGGCATGACGATTGGCATGGCCCTCCATGTTGAGGCAAAGACGGCAAACCTTGTCTCCACCCTCGCTTCCGGTGGTGCCGAAGTGCATATCACCGGGTGCAACCCGCTCTCCACGCAGGATGATGTGGCAGAGGCGCTCAACCATGTGAAGAATGTCCACTGCTATGCGAAGCGTGCCTGCACGACTGAGGAATATTACGCTGCTATCAACAGCGTCCTCGATGCAAAACCCGTCATCACCATCGACGACGGTATGGACCTCATCCACTACATCCATACCAAGCGGCGCGACCTCCTCAAAAAGGTCATCGGCGGCTGCGAGGAAACAACAACCGGTATCCACCGCCTCCGCGCCATGGCAGCGGACAAGAAGCTTGAGTTCCCGGTCATTGCGGTGAATGACACCCCCATGAAGCGGTTCTTCGACAATGTCCACGGGACCGGGGAGAGTGCCCTCACCTCAATCATGATTACGACTAATACCCTGATCGCCGGGAAATACTTCGTTGTCGCTGGTTATGGCTACTGTGGCCGCGGACTTGCAAAGAAGGCCCATGGTCTCGGAGCAAAAGTCGTTGTTACCGAGATCGACCCGAGGCGTGCCCTTGAAGCGCACATGGACGGGTTCATGGTCATGTCCATGGACGAGGCTGCTGCCATCGGCGACATCTTCGTCACCACGACCGGCAACGTGGCAGTCATTGCCGCAAAACACTTCAGGAAACTGAAAAACGGTGCGATCCTTGCAAACGCCGGCCACTTCAATGTTGAGATCGACATTGGATGGCTCCACAAGAACGCCGACAAGACCATCCAGCGCGATGGCATCGAGACGTTCATGCTCAAAGGAAAGGCAATCCATGTCCTTGCCGAGGGCCGGCTCGTCAACCTCGCGACCCCCAAGGGTATGGGACATCCGATCGAAGTGATGGACCTGAGTTTCGCCCTCCAGTCGCTCTGCGCCCTCCACATCGCGAAGAACGGCAAAAAGATGAAGGGCGGCGTGTATGAGGTCCCGCAGGAAATCGACATTCAGGTGGCTAACCTCAAGCTCTCCTCACTCGGTCTTTCGATTGATGCGCTCAGTCTGGAGCAGAAGAAATACAGATGCAGCTGGGATATCGGGACATAAAAACTCCCGGCGCGCCCTCTCTTTTTTATCCTTCTCTCGCCGCGTACAGGTATTCCTGTGCATAGCCGCAATATTCCCCAAAGTGCTTCAGGGCGAACCGGCGGATTGCATCGTATTCCTTTCCAGTAAGGGGTGTCCCTGTGCTGAGTTCCGGTAGGTAGTGCTGTTGCATGATGCGCCGTATCCATACGTCCACCGGGAAGGCCTCGTACTTCTGGAATGCGAAGAGGAGGATGCAGTCAGCAGCCTTGGGGCCGATACCCGGGAGTTCCATGAGTTCCCGTCTTGCTTCGTTATATGGCAGGGCCTTCATGGTGTCTTCCCAGACCTCCTGATCAGGTATGGCACACGCGGTCCTGAATACATAAGGCTCACGGTATCCCAGCTTGCAGCAGGCGAGGGCGTCCTGGCCTTCGCATGAGATCGAATCCGGGTTCGGAAACGAGTGAAACACCCTGCCTTTAAATGTGATCTTATGGCCAAACCGCTCTGCGACCGCGGCGATCCTGCGACGGATCGTCGGAATGTTGGAGTTGGTTGCGATGGTATAGGAAACGAGGCACTCCCATTTCGGCTGACGGATCAGCCGGAGCCCATGGCAGTTCCCGATCGCCGCGTGGATGAAGGGGTTGCAGTCAATGGAAGAGAGGACCGGCCCGAGATCTATGTCAAGGGAAAAATATTCCCGGATGAATTGTTTCGGAGCGCCTTCAAATGTGAGTTCCCGTCCCTCCTGTTGTATTCGGATCACGTGACTGCCCACGACACCCCACCATGTGCCATCGGGAGTCTGGTCCCATCGGAATACCTGTCCGCATCCGAGCGTCTGGTCCAGTGAGAACGGCTGGTCCGGAGGAAGAGTAATGACTGGCATAGGATGACACCCGGCTGAAGCAGCGCGTATATTCAGTTAGGATTCAAGCGTGTTTTAACTCACCGGTACTGGCATAAGAAAAAGAGTGACAGACCGCGGTAATAAAAAAACCGTTCGATTACTTTCGCTTCGGAACGAATAGCATTTTAATATATAAATCAATAGTTCTTGTCATGGAATTAACAGAAACCCTCAAAACATTCATCGAAGAAGGGCAGGACTGGGAACGCAAACATACGTCAGTAAAGGGCGTCTCCATTATCCGGCTCCCTGCGACAAAGAACCGTGCCGCATCCCTTGCCATCGATATCAACCCTATTGGGGCCAACGGACTTCCGATGAAGAAGAAAGGTATCATGATCATGAACTCTGCCGAGATTGCCGCGTTCCGGGCTACGTTCAACAACGAAAAAGTCGACAGCCTTGTTGCTGCGCTTGAAGAGGTTCTTCCGGAACGGAAAGCCGCGGGGAAACCGGCAAAGGCGGATGTCCTGCAGATCTGACCGGGATCGTTCCGGAACCCGCTACTGCAACGGAGTGATGCCTATCAGGAAATGGATAACGTCATTTCTGGTCTTCCTCATCTTGGCAGTCATGGCATCGGGATGTCTCGGTGCCAGGACACCTGTGACTGGCAGTCCTATTCCCCCTGTGGTGTTGCTTGACTATCACCGTACCGGAGGCATTGCGGGAGTCGATGATCGCCTTGTTATTTTTGATAATGGGGCAGCAGTGATCTCTACGAGGGCGGTCAACCGTGAGATGCTGGTCAACCAGACCGAGCTCGCCAGGATAAACCGGCTGTTCGAACAGGCAGAATTTGATACGCTGCAGGGGAATTACACCTCCCGTCATGGCGGCGCGGATTTCATGCGTTACAGCATCACGTACCATACCAAGAGCGTGATAACCGAGGATACTGCTGTCCCGACAGAACTTCAGCCGGTTATCAACGAGATGAACGCGATCATCAGCACTGGTCGTTCCCAGGAATTGGCGACGGGATCGCTTGCTGGTATCAGGATCTGATATTTTTTTGACTCCGGCCCCTATGACGTTCCTGAGCGGCACGTTCTGCGTGGATGCATGCACTGCCCGTCCGGGTGCGGGCAACCTTACGGGCATCTGCCTTATTGAACTACCAGCGGATGCCGTAGGGAAGGGATCGCTGCCGATCTGAAAAAGGGGTTACTTGTTCTCGTACATGCACGACTGGACATCGTGGCCGAGCTTGCCGATCGCATCGGCACGGCAGCGCTGGCAGTGCCGCATCTGCTTGACGTATTTCCCGCACTCGTCCTGCATCTTCCGTTTCATTTCCGGAGTTGGCGGGGTGATATTCGCAAACTTGTACTGGGCGATGAGCGGGATCAGGTTGAACGTATAGACCCCCATCTCGCCGACTTTCTTTGCGATCGCGGGGATATGGTCCTCGTTGATCCCGGGGATGTAGACGGTGTTGATCTTGACAATCATATTGCGCTTGACCGCTTCCTCGATGCCTTTCATCTGCTGCGAGAGGAGGAGTGTTGCACCTTCAATCCCTTCGTATCGCTTGCCCTTGTAGTCGACGAACTGGTAGATCTTCGCGCCGATTGCCGGGTCTATCGCATTGAGCGTCACCGTGATATTGCCGACATCATATTTTTGTAAAAGATCGATCTTGTCGGGAAGCAGGAGACCGTTGGTGCTGATGCACTTGATGACATTCGGGTACTGTTCGTGGAGCCGGCGGAGCGTCTCAAAGGTCTCCTCGTTTGCGAGCGGGTCCCCGGGCCCTGCAATACCAACGACCTTGATGTAGTTGTACTTGTCCACCACTTTTTTGACCATGTCCATCGCCTCGTCGGGGTTGAGAATCCGTGTCGTAACCCCGGGCCGGCTCTCGTTGACGCAGTCAAAGTCCCGGATGCAGTAGTTGCACTGGATGTTGCACTTTGGCGCGACCGGGATATGGCACCTCCCGAAATTATGGCAGGCCTTTTCTGAAAAACAGGGATGCTCCTGGATTTTGCGCATCTGCGCAGGATCCCACTGGACCTTCCTTCCCTGCACGTCTGCGACTCTCACTTCATCAGGCATAATGAACACCACTACATTCGTTCTTGGGGTATAAATACCGTGCAATCGTGATAGTAGCGGTCTCCCTACTTCCCTAAAGAATTGTGTTCATCCCGCTCCTTTCGAGAATGCAGCCGGGATTCAGAGAGCAAAGACAATTGTATAATGGTTGTGAGATCAAGGTACAGAAGAACACTATGAAGCAATCAGAGAAGGTGAAGGGCAAAGAGGCCGTTGCTGCACGTAAAAAAAAGATGAAACAATACGCGATCGGCATCGTTGTTATATTGGTCGTTGCCACAGCGATCGCATTTTATTTTTTCAATCCGTTTTATGCAAAAACAGGTGATACTGTTGCGATTTATTATACCGGGACTCTCGATAATGGTACCGTTGTAGAATCCAACCTGGGTTCAACACCCTTTGTGTTTACGATCGGGAAGACAGCAACCATCCCCTATGGCCTGCCGGATGCTGTAATCGGCATGCAGCAGAATCAGACCAAAACAGTGATACTGCCCCCGGAGAAGGCCTTCGGCGTCTACCAGCCCTCGCTTGTTCAGACCGTCAGCCTATCTTCGCTGCCGCCGAATACAACGTTTGTTGTGGGACAGCCTTACCAGATAATACGAAAGTCCGATAATGCGGTAGCGCATGTAAAAATCATCAATATCACACCCACCACCGTCACGTGGGATGGGAATTCTGACCTGGCAGGCCAGAACCTGACCCTGAAGATCACGCTGGTCGAGATCACCAAAAATTAACATTTTTTAATTGATAAGAAGATGGGCCCGGCCGGATTCGAACCGGCGACCTCCGCCGTGTAAGGGCGACGTCATAACCGACTAGACCACGAGCCCGGTAACTTACTAATGTCGACCTTGGGATTAATAACATTGCTGATTTCCGGCCCTTTTTTTATTAAGGCCACTATCGCTGGATGAGAACCTAAAAAAAGAAAAATATTTCGAAAAACCTGTCACTCTTTCTTGAGCTTGATGTCGAGACCATATTTTTCTGCATTCCGGTCAGCGATTGCCTGGATAGCGGCAATCTCGGCGTCCTGCTGCTTTGGCTTGAAGAGGTGGCGGAACCGCTTCTGGGTCTTGAGGTACTCCGTGACCGGCTTCCTGACAACCTTCTTGACCTTGGTAACCTTGCCGTCGACCATCTCGAAATTCGGCCACAGGCCGGTCTCGATGGCGAGCTTTGCGATGGCGATAGTCTGGTCGCCTTCGAAGCCCCATCCCGTGCAGCACGGTGCATGGACCTGTACGTAGCACGGCCCTGGCGTGCCCATCGCCTTCTCGACTTTCTGCATGAGATCGGCCGGGTAGGCAATGGACGCGGTTGCCACATAGGGAGCCCCGTGTGCGGCAAGGATTGCCGGCATGTCCTTCTTGGGCCGCTTGTTGCCAAACGAGTGCGAACCCGCGGGGCTCGTGGTGGTGCTGGCATCGTAGGGCGTGGCACCGGACCTCTGGATGCCGGTGTTCATGTAAGCCTCGTTGTCGTAGCAGATGTACGTGAAGTCGTGGCCGCGTTCGAATGCGCCGCTGATACAGACCATCCCGATATCGAAGGTTGCCCCGTCACCGGCCATGATGACGATCTTCTCCTTGCGTCCCTGTTTTTTCAGCGCAGCCTCGATGCCCGATGCGACAGCAGAGGCGTTTTCGAAAAGCGAGTGGATCCACGGGACCTTCCACGCAGTCTCTGGATAGGGTGTGGAGAAAACTTCCATGCAACCAGTCGAAGAGACAACGATAGTCTCCGTCCCGGCAGCTTTCGTTACGAGGCGTGCAGCGAGTGCCGCTCCGCACCCTCCGCAGGCGCGGTGGCCGGAATCGAAGAGCTCGCAGGTCTTGCATTTCTCAGCCATGATCAGAGCACCTCCTTCCTCAGTCCGTAGAACTGGTCGCCCTGCCCCTTCTCTGCAAGTGCAACGATATCCTTTATGTCCTTCTTTCTCACGTCACGCCCCCCTAACCCGAGGATATAGTTCCATATGGGAACGGCGGAGCCGTAGAGGGCATCCTTCACTTCGAGGGCCGTTGCCCCTTTCGCACCGAGCGAGATGTTCTTGTCCAGTACGGCGATGCGCTGTACCTGTTGTGCTGCCTTGATGAATTTCGCTACATCTTCCGATGGGAACGGGCGGAAGACGCGGATCTTCAGGAGCCCGACTTTCTTCCCGTCGGCCCGCATCTCGTCGATCGCATCCTTGATCGTGCCGCAGAGCGAACCCATCGCAACGATGACCGTCTCGGCATCGTTTAGTTGATACCCCTCCACCATCGCACTGTAGTCCCTGCCGAAAAGTGTTGCGAACTCTTTTCCAGCTTTTGCGATGACATCCCGTGCCCCCTTGAGGGCCTTGTCGTGCTCGTACCGGAACTCAAGGTAGTATTCGGGTGTTGCATACATGCCGAAGCTGATCGGGTCGGCTGCATCAAGCCGTTCCGGTGGTGAGAACTTTGGCAGGTACCTGTCCACGTCTGCCTGCGTCAGCATGTCGACCGGCTCGTAGGTATGGGAGAGGATGAAACCGTCGAAGCAGACAAACGAGGGAAGGAGGACTTTGTAATCCTCGGAAACGCGGTACGCGATGTAGTGGAGATCCGTGGCCTCCTGGTTGTCCTCTGCATAGAACTGGAGCCATCCTGCGTCACGGAGCGAGATGGAATCCTGCATATCGTTCCAGATCGAGAGCGGGGCGCCTAGGGCACGGTTCGCGATGGACATGACGATCGGCAGGCGCATGCCGGCCGCGTTGAAGCAGACCTCGAACATGAGGGCGAGCCCCTGCGATGTCGTGGCGGAGTAGGTGCGTGAGCCTGCCGCGCTGGCACCAACACAGGCTGAGAGTGCGGAGAATTCGTTCTCGACATTGATGTATTCTGCATCGAGTGTACCGTTGGCAACAAAATCCGCCAGCGCTTCGACAATATGGGTCTGGGGGGTGATCGGGTAGGCGGAGACCACCTGCGGGCGGCAGAGCCGGACTGCCTCTGCGACCGCGTGTGATCCCTCTGTTATCTCCATCATCTACTTCTCCTCCTGTTTCATGGCAATTGCTTCCTTCGGACACTCTTCGGCACAGATCCCGCATCCCTTGCAGTAGGCATAATCAGGAATAAATGTGCCCTCCGCATCTTCGTGGATGCAGCCCTCGGGACAGAGGGTCTGGCACATCCCGCACTTCGAGCACTTCTCGTGGTCGAAGATAGGCTTAAAGACCCGCCACGAACCGGTTTTGTTGTCCCGCGACTTTCCCGGACGGGCGCGGCAGCCAACAGTAAGCGCCATTATGCTGCCCCATTGACGGTATCGAACGCGGTCTTTGCCGCAGCAATATTCTTCGTTGCCAGTTCACCCGGGAACCGGTGGTTAAGTGCGTTCTCCAGTGCTGCAAACTGGATTTCACCAGACGCTGCCGCAAACGCACCCATCAGGGTCGTGTTGGTGATCGGCAGCCCGAGTACCTTGAGAGCGATAGACGTCGCGTCAATCGTGATCAGTTTCACACCTTCCGGTATTTTATAGTCCGGCTTCTTCTCTGTGTTGACGATTACGATTCCTCCGGGTTTGACGCCCTGAAAGACGTTAACGTCCTTGATCAGCGTGCTGTCCTGAACTATGATGTAATCGGGTTCGTACACCTGGCTGCGGAGCCGGATCTTTTTGTTATCGAACCGGACAAAGGCTTGGACCGGGGCACCGCGCCGCTCGACACCGAATGCCGGGAAGGCCTGGGCGTAGACGCCGCCTTCAAACGCGGCGACGGCAATGAGTTCGGCAGCGGTGACAGACCCCTGGCCACCCCTGCCGTGGATGCGTAGTTCTCTCAAGAAAAATCCCTAATAATCTTACATGATAAATCAATATAAATCTAGAGATCCACACCGAGTCCAAGGATCTCCTGACTCCCGGAAAAAACGTCCCGCGCAATTCTTGCACAACCGCGCGAAGCGCACCATTCATCGTATACTGCCACATTTGAGCCCAGAATGGCAGTGACTTCCGGTGCAACGACAGGTGCAAGGCTGCCAGCCAGCGCCACCACAGCGCGGGGGTTCAGAAGCCTCATCGCTGCGCATTCCATGGCGGCAAACATGGCGACTGTGCGCATGCGCTCGGGTTCAGTGACGGAGAAGTTCACGCCCGCGTGCTGGAATGCCTCGTTTGCGGTGCAGATTCCTTCATCGATTTTACGGATCGCATCGACATCCAAGGCACCGTGGAGCATGCCCGGGGCAAAGATGCAGGCATCAAAAGCGCCGACCAGTTTTCCCCCGGAGATGAGCAGGGTGACGGTGTTGGAGCTGATATCGGATACGATCACATCATCCCCGAGATCATGGCAGATCTCGTAGACAATGCCAATCTTCTCGGGACTGGTCTGGTGGGAATAGGCTTTGAACCGCGGGTCGGTCGGGGATCCGCGGTGGAGCCCCGGGATCGCGATGGCGGGGATGCCGCTTGCTGCCACCTCGTCAAAGACCCGTGTCCCACCGCCGATATGCTTCCCCGCCCCCTCGCGGCTGACGAGGCCCCGGTTTTGCACTTTTCCTATGCAGGTGATTTTAGAGAAGTTGTCGCCCATCGAATAGCATACCGCGATGCCCTCAATCTCATCGACAGGACAAATGCGGGCGAGATCGGCGATACGGAAGCCCTTTGCGGCTTCCCGCGACAGCTTGAACTCGCGGGCTTCCCCGGCAAACCGCATAGCAGTCGTGCCGTGATCGATCCCTATGAACATAGCAGTAATCCTATAGCATGGGTAACATAATAGGTATTGATGTTTGATCTGGTGACAGGCGGAGCCGGGTTCATTGGCTCGCATCTTGTGGACACGCTCGTGGCGCAGGGCAACGAGGTCCTTGTGATCGACTCGCTCTGTGCCGGTAAGAGGGAGACGATTGCCCGGCATATCGATGATAACAATGTCAGGTTCGTCCAGATGGACCTGCTTGAAGATGGCTGGCAGGAACACATTGATGGTGCAGACCGGCTCTTCCACCTCGCGGCGGATCCCGATGTGCGGCAGAGCGCGGTCAACCCCGACCCGACCATGCAGAACAATATCATGGCCACGTACCGGGTGCTCGAAGCGATGCGCCTCCACGATGTTCCTGAACTGGTCTTCACCTCCACATCCACAGTTTATGGCGATGCCACCGTCATACCGACACCCGAGGACTATACCCCGCTCGAACCGATCTCGGTCTATGGTGCGAGCAAGCTCGCCTGCGAGGCGCTGATCTCCGCATACTGCCACTCGTTTGGCATGAAGGCGTGGATATTCCGGTTCGCCAATATCATCGGGTCGCGAAGCGGCCACGGTGTGATCACCGATTTCATCCGGAAGCTGGAGGAGAACCCGAAAGAGCTTGAGATCCTCGGTGATGGAAAACAGACCAAGTCCTATATCGAGGTGCATGAGTGCATCGCGGCGATGCTTTACGCGACCGGGAAGGCCAGGGGGAAGGTCAACACATTCAATATCGGTTCCGAAGACTGGATCGATGTAAAGAGCATTGCAGAGATCGTGACAGGGGAGATGCACCTGCCCGATACGAAGTTCCGGTTTACCGGTGGCGAGCGGGGCTGGGTGGGCGATGTGCCGAAGATGCAGCTCTCCATTGAGAAGATCAAGGGGCTCCGGTGGAAGCCGCAGACCGGGTCACGCGAGAGCGTCCGGATCGCGGTTAAGGACCTGCTTACTGAACGGTGAGGCTTTTCATGAAATACATTGTCGTTCTCGGTGATGGCATGGCGGACGAGCCGCTTGGGAAGCTGGGCGGGAAGACCCCTCTTGAATATGCACGGACCCCGAACATGGACCGGATGGCGCGGGAGGGTGCCTGCGGGATGCTCAGGACCATCCCCGACGGTTACGAGGCCGGCAGCGATATCGCGAACATGGCGGTTCTCGGTTATGCACCGGAAAAATACTATACCGGCAGGGGCCCGCTTGAGGCGATGAGCATGGGGATCGACCTTGCCCCTGATGATGTCGCGTACCGCTGCAACCTCGTGACCGTTGAGAATCACACCATGGCGGACTTCTCAGGCGGTCACATCTCCAGTGCGGAGGGAAAGGAGCTCTTTACCTCGCTCCAGCCCGAAATCCCCGATGTTCTGGTCCGGGCGGGTGTCAGTTACCGGAACCTCCTGATCATCCATGGAGGAGAGGGGGCCACGTCCACTCCCCCGCACGACATCGTAGGGCAGGGGATCGCCCCGTACCTCCCGAAAGGCAAGGATGCGGAGCTGCTTCTGCAGTGCATGGAGAAGAGCCGCACCGTGTTCGACAATCACCCGGTGAACCGTGCCCGGGTTGCCGCAGGTAAACGCCCGGCGACCCAGATCTGGCCGTGGAGCGGGGGGTGCAAACCTGCGTTCCCGTTGTTTGAGAAGAAGTACGGGAAAAAGGGTGGGATCATCTCTGCGGTGGATCTCCTCAAAGGCATTGCCCGCTGTGCGGGGATGGAAGTTATCACGGTACCGGGTGCCACCGGCTATCTTGACACTGACTATGAAGCCAAGGGGAAGTATGCCCTTGAGGCGATCAAACATCTCGACTTTGTTTACCTCCACATCGAAGCGCCGGACGAGGCGGGGCACCTCGGGAGTATTGAGGAGAAGGTAAAAGCGATCGAGAGTGTCGACGGAGTCGTCGGCATGATCCATGACGGGTTCGACGGCGTGCTGGTGGTGCTGCCCGACCACCCGACACCGATCCGCGCCAAGACCCATACCCGCGACCCGGTGCCGTTCGTTGTCCGTGGCAAAGGAAAGGACGGGACGTCAGAGTTCTCGGAGAAGGCGGCACGGTCGGGAAGCCTGGGGATGAAAAACGCGGTCGGGTTCCTCGACTTCCTCTTTTCATGAGCAGTGCGGCATCAGATCCCATGCGTCATCATTGATCAGTGGGGGTAACTTTCATCATCTGCCGCACTCAGGCTCGTTTTTTGTTTCGTGTGTTGGGCGATATAAGTTTGTCCGCACCACAAAACGCTTTTTGTAAAGAACTCCTATCCTTCCGGGGACTGTTAATCAATGCAGTTAATACCGATCGCGTAGAGGTGTAGTGAGATGAAAAAGAACCTGCTGATGTGGGACGAGACGCTGTTCAGGGATCCCGAGGTGCTGGAGATCGATTACGTTCCTGAGCAGTTCGAGTTCCGGGACGACCAGATGCGGGAGCTGGCGTTCCAGATCAATCCCGGGCTCCGCGGCGGCAGGCCGATGAACAGCGTCTGCAAGGGCCTGCCCGGCACAGGAAAGACCACGAGCATCCGGAAGCTCTTCCAGGAGATAGAGGAGACCACCAAGAAGCTCGTGCCGGTCTACATTAACTGCCAGATTGACAATACCAAGTTTGCCATTATCTCCCAGATCTACAAGAAACTCGTCGGCCACCTGCCCCCCTCCTCCGGCACATCGTTCAAGCAGGTCTTCGATGCGGTCGCCCGTCACCTGAAAAAGGAGGAGATCGTCCTGCTTGTCGCGCTCGACGATGCGAATTACCTCCTCTACGAGAACGAGATCAACAAAGTGCTCTACACGCTGCTGCGCTCGCATGAGACGTATGAGGGCACCCGGATCGGGGTGATTGTCATCATCAGCGATATGGACGTAGACCTCACCCGTGCCGTGGACGCCCGGGTCGCATCGGTCTTCCGGCCCACCGAGATCTACTTCCCTCCCTATGGCGATGCGGAAGTGCGGGAGATCATGAAGGCCCGCGTGATGCATGGCCTGTTCTCCGGTGTCCTTCCCGAGGAGCTGCTGGACCTTGTGGTCGAGCAGACCTTAAAGAGCGGGGACCTCCGGGTCGGGATTGACCTCCTCAAGCGTGCAACGCTTTCCGCAGAACGGGCAGCACGGCGCAACATCGAGCGGGACGACATCTGCGGGGCATACGAGATCTCCCGGTATCTCCACCTCGCGTATACGGTTAAGACCCTCAAGGGAGAGGAACGCCAGATCCTCCAATCGCTCGCAGAGCGGAGCCGGAAAGAGCATGAGATGAACGCCGGGGATGTGTACAAGTCCGTCAAGGAATCACTCTCGATCGGGTACACGCGGTTCTACGAGATCGTCAAGAAACTGGATGCAGTGCGCCTCATCAATCTGCAGTACCGCGAGGGCAAGGGCAGGACACGGATCATCACCCTCCGCTACGACCCGGTAAAGGTGCTGGAATACCTCTCCTGACGGCGAACTCGTATCACGACGTAATATCATGACGCAATATTTGAAAAATATTATCTATTCCCAGACCCTCTGTAATAATGCAGGGGTTTTCTATAATGCTGAGTGTTAACGAACTGGCACTGGAAATTTTTGATAATCTGGCAGATCTGGCCGAGGAATTCAACTGCGCCTACCATGAACTGGACAATGGCGCACGTATCGTCGATTGTGGTGTAAGCGTCCGCGGTGGCTATGCTGCCGGCAGGGCCTTCACTGAGATCTGCATGGGTGGTCTGGGGGAAGTCAACTTCCGGATGGGCGAGATCAAGGGCATCCCGATGCCTTTCATCGACGTGAACACGGATTTCCCGTCCATCTCATGTCTTGGCGCACAGAAAGCGGGCTGGACTGTGAAGGTTGGCAACTACTTCGCCATGGGTAGCGGCCCGGCACGGGCCCTCTCGCTCAAGCCGAAGCACACCTTCGAAGTCATCGAGTACGAGGACGATTATGATTGTGCCGTCATCTGTCTCGAGAGCGATCACCTCCCGAATGCGGATGTCATGAACAAGATCGCCGAGGAATGCCATGTTGACGTGGCAAATGTTTGTGCGGTCGTTGCACCAACCGCGTCCATGGTCGGCTCGATCCAGGTTTCGGGGCGCTGTGTCGAGACTGCAATTTACAAGCTCAACGAGCTCGGGTTCGATACCAAGAAGATCATCGCCGCGATGGGAACCGCACCTATTCCACCGGTTAAGAAGGACGCGACGAAGGCGATGGGCACGACGAACGACGCGACCATCTATCACGGCAGGATCTCGCTGACCATGAAGGCTCCCGAGATCAAGGACTATCTTGAAAAGATCCCGAGCAACAAGTCCAAGGGTTACGGCAAGCCGTTCTACGAGATCTTCAAGGAAGCCAAGTTCGATTTCTACCAGATCGATACCTCGCTCTTTTCGCCGGCCGAAGTCATTATCAACGAGCTCACTGAAGGTGTTGTTTACCATGTCGGTGCGGTTAACCCTGAAGTCACCCTGAAGTCATTCGGGTACCAGTAAATTCAGAATACTATCTTTTCTTATTCCGTTCTGCTCCATAATTTCCCGGTAGTATCCGCCGCTCCTTCAATCCGCTCTGATCATCCGGTTTGTCTGGTTGTACATGCGGTGCAGTTCTCCTGATCTTGTCACCTGTATCCAGTATTGTCCTGCACCACAACACTCCACCCATCTGCACCAGATCGCGTTCAGCTCAATCCCATAACCCATCGAGATAAAGGCGCTCAAGATTTTCCAACCGACCCATGTGATCGCGTTTGAAATTCTTTAATCGATCCCACTGATCGCGTTCTGAATTTTTCAAACGCGATCACGATCGCGTTCGAAAACCAAAAAAATCTCCACAGGAAAGAAAGGTATATCAGACGTAAGGGCCTTCAGGTCATATGCAATGATCGCGTTTTATTTTTTTCAATCGCGATCACTTTCGTGCTTGAAAATTTTTGTTCGACCCTACTGATCGTGATTACAAATTTTTCATCGCGATCATAAGTGCGTTACAAAATCGTTCCGGAGCAGGTATGCTTGCGGGAAAAACCGAAAAAACACCCTAAGTCTGCTGCACCAGAATTTGATGTGAATACGGGGCGGCTGCACCAGCACTATGAAATCCTGAAGCGGCAGCATTACACGATTACGACAAAAAAGGAAAATAATTAGGCCAGAGCCGCAGTGATGCCAATAACACCGGACTGTATGATCCAAGCTACTGCAATAATCACGCCGCCCATCTCGAGCGCAACGGCAACATTGCCCTTCTTGAGCTCCTCGAATTCCTCGACACCCTTGGTCAGCTTGTCAAGGAGTATCAGCGCAAGGTAGATTGATCCGACTGAAAGGACAATCCCAGCGAGAAGCTGGAAGATTGAGAGACCAATGGTGAGCAGGCCGTCGGTTGAAAAGAGCCCGACAGCGAGCGCCTTGCTGATGCCTGACGAAAGGCCGCTGACACCGGATTCGACAACGAGGGCAATGGCAACAAAGACCGCTGCGACAATAATGCCGACGGCTGTATTACCCTTTGCAAGTTCCTTTTCCTCATCAATGTCCTTGGTGATCTTGCCGAGCACTGCGAAGCCGATATACAGGGCGACAACTGCAAAGATAAGGGCAACGATCAGCTGGACAATTCCTACTGCTGCATTTTCAAGAAGCATGGATAATCCTCTTTTTTCTATTTTGTTGGAGATAGTGCCGTATATACGTTTCTTTCCTTCTCCCGTGCCGTATGACGTGGAAAAGGGAAATTTTCCGATAGGGATTTCCGTAATAAAACGGGTCTAAAAAAAATTACTCGATCTTCTTCATCGACAGGATGTAGGGAATGATAACGAGGACCAATACAAGAATGCCCATGAACTGCAGGAAGAACCAGAGGATCTCTTCCTGTCCAGGATCATAGAACCGTACATTGAACATGACCGTTTTGTTCCACTGTACCGTGGTCGTGTTGTCGGCATACCGGGTCACGTTCGCGCCCTGGCTGATGCCAGCAAGGAGCGGGTTGCGCACATCGAATTCCTGGGGAATGGTCACGTTCACGTGATAAGGCTGGGTGAATGTACCTTGCAGGTTATTGTCGTGGAGCGGTGCAAGATAGGAGACCGTATAGTTCCCCTTCTCAAACTCGATCGATGAAGGAGCTCCCCAAGATCGGCTCCAGTTATACTTGCACGGGGAACAGTCGCCGGAAAGCTGCACATCTGCAACCTGCACCGGGACACTCTCCCCCATGAACCCAACATCGGCAAACTCGTAGCGGGAAATATCCGTTACTTCAATTACCGCCCGGTATGTCGAACCGTTCGGCAGGACCGCATAGTCTGCCGAGAGCGCCGCTGCGGCAGGGATGACTGCAAGGACAATTACAAGTGCAGTGCAGAGAGCAGCGAAGGCAGGTCCGCGTTGATCTCGATCGGGGGTTCGCATTGTTTGATCACCGTGTCCGGGTCTTTTAGGAGATGGCCGGTAACAATGCAGACAATCCGCTCGTTCCGGTCGATCATGCCATTCTCCGCCAGTTTGCGGATGCCGGCTACAGAAGCTGCTGAGGCCGGCTCCACACCGATCCCCTCCTTACGCGCAAGGTCCCGCTGCATCCAGAGGATCTCGTTATCAGTTACGGACTCGGCGAGCCCGCCGGTCTTCCGTATTGCCGTCAGGGCCTTTTCCGCATTGACCGGTGCGCCAATCCGTATTGCTGTTGCAACGGTCTCGGGATGCAGTTCCGGCACTACTTCGGGCAGGTTCTCGCGGATTGCATGGACCACGGGACTCGAACCCTGGGCCTGGATCCCGGTCATCATCGGGAGCCGGTCGATGAATCCCAGTTCCTGCAGCTCCAGCAGTCCCTTATAGACCGCCGAGATATTGCCTGCATTGCCTACCGGCAGGACGAACCGGTCCGGCACGCCGCCAAGCTGGTCGACCGCCTCAAACCCTATCGTCTTCTGCCCCTCAAGCCGGTAGGGATTGATGGAATTGAGCAGGTACAGCCCGTGGGAGAGGCAGAGATCGTGGACCATCTCGAGGGCACGGTCGAAGTTGCCCCGGACGGAGATGACCTTTGCACCGTGCATGAGGGCCTGTGCGACCTTGCCAATCGCCACCTTGCCGGCTGGGAGCAGGACGACTGCAGGGATGCCGGCCTTTGCGGCATAAACAGCGAGGCTGGCTGACGTGTTTCCGGTGCTTGCGCATGCGACGCTCCTTTTCCCGAGCTGGAGTGCCATCGAGACCCCGACGGTCATGCCCCGGTCCTTGAACGAGCCGGAAGGGTTCATCCCCTCGTGTTTTGCATAAAGGTGGGGAATGCCCATCTCTTCGCCGAGTTTTTTCAGGTGATAAAGAGGGGTACCGCCCTCCTGCAGGGTAACCGGCTCGATGCGGACGGGCAGCAGCTCCTTGTATCTCCAGACAGAAAGGGGTCGCTTGTCCCATGCGGCCCGGGTGACGTGGATCTCATCAAGCGGGTATTTCACGGCAAGGAGGTGACCACATTTTGTACAATTATACAGGATCTCGTCAGCGGGATAGGTGGCTCCACAGTTGACGCATTCGAGATGGTACATGGAATAGTATTGGTCTTCTTTACACATATAGGCGTGCGGTTTTCCGGATGGGAAGCCTGTTATCATCAACCGGTGTCAGCGATCCTCATTGGATAATACACGGTAGACCTCTTCTTTTCGGTCCTTTGCTACCGGGAAGGAAGCCCGTGCCGTCATAACAACCTCCGGGTCGAGGTCACAGAAGAGCAGTTGTTCCGCCTCGTTTGCCCTGCTGATGATGGTTCCATGTGGGTCAGCAGTCATAGAGGCACCAGAGTAAGGGTCGATCGGACTTTGACCTGTTGTATTCACGCCAATGATATACATCTGGTTTTCTAAGGCCCGTGCCTGAATAAAGAGCTCCCAGTGCCTGATGCGGGTATGAGGCCATGCGGCCGGAACAAAAACGGCCTGCACACCCTTCCGGGCATAGAGCCTGAAGAGATCGGGAAACCGCAGGTCATAGCAGATGGCAATACCACAGGTAAGCGAATCAAGGGTAAACATGCCCAGATCTGTACCCGGCGAGTTTCCTTCCTGCTCATGTCCGAATGAGAACAGGTGCATCTTTGCATAGGTTGTAAGAATCCTGCCATCACTGCCAATAACCACAGCAGTATTTTTTGGGAGGGTATCATTTGCCTGTCGGAATGATCCCAGGATACCAATCCCGTAATCTTTCGCATATGCTTGAAGGGATGATACGATGCTCCCATGAATATTCTGGATATTTTTGCGGGGGAGCGGGTCCCAGCCGGTAGCGAACTGCTCGGGAAAACAGACGAGCGCCGCACCGGAGGATGCGGCATGCCTGACAAACACTTCAGCTTTCTGCAATGTTCTTTCAGGGTCTTCCCAGACGCTCGCGATCTGGGCACTGCATATCCTGATTACCGTGGAATCACCCATAAAAATGTCTTTTTCAGATCGGGAAAGGGCTTTGCGGCGTATTACAGACAACGAGGACTGCGCTCATGACGATTAGTACGGCGGTTGTCAGGAAAAGGAACGAGGCCATATGTACTGTAATGCCCATGAGCAGAGCTCCAATAATGGTACCGGTGACAGTGATACTGCTGCCGATCAGCACCAGATCAACCGATATTAGATCCCAGTCCCCCATTCTTATCCTCCGGTCAGCATGGGGAACGCCAGCTTGATGCCATTGATGACAAACTGCACGGCGATCGCGATGAGCAGCATACCCATCAGGCGGTTGATCGCCCGGTATTCCCTCTGGCCTACCCGTTTTATGATATAATCTGAATTCCGCATCATATAATACGTGATCACGATTGACACCGCGATTGCGATAAAGACGACAGCAATGGCAATCGGTGTCATGACGATCGCCTCGTTCATCATGACGATGGTTGTAGTGATGGCTCCCGGCCCCGCGATCATCGGGATCGCGAGGGGCATGATGGCAACATCATCATTCTCCCGGGATTCATACTTCTCGGTTGCAGTCAGTTTGGTCCGGGATGTCCTGGCATAAACCATCTCCATACCTATGCCAAACAACAGGATTCCACCGGCGATACGGAACGCCTCAAGGCCAATGCCGAAGAGCTGGAGGATCCATGCACCAAGCACGGCCACAAAAAGGAGGATCAGGAGGGCAAACCGGCAGGAATCTCTGGCAATTGTATGCCGGGCAGGTTTATCAAGGCCAGTCGTTAAGGAAACATAAACGAGGGTGGCACCAAGCGGATTTACGATAATCAGTATCGAAGAAAAAGTCAGCAGCGTAAAACTGAGCAAATCCCCGGCCATTATGGATAGTGCGGTGCGGAAGGCTAATAGAGATTATGGTCTAAAAAAGGAAAGATCAGTATTCGTATAACACGGATTCGTCGATCCGCGTATAAGTGAATACTTCGTTGTTTTTGAAATGGATGCCGATCTCGCGGGCTGCACTTTCCGGGGAATCGGATGCATGGATCACATTCCTGCCGATGTCAATGCCGAAGTCGCCCCGGATCGTGCCGGGTGCCGCTTCCTGGGGGTTCGTGGAACCGATCGCCTTGCGGACGATCGCAACCACATTCCTGCCCTCCCAGACCATGAGGAAACACGGACCCCCCATGATATACTGCTTCAGCGATGGGAAGAACGGTTTTGAAAGGTGTTCCTTGTACTGCTCAGTCACCCGTGGCTCAGGTAATTTCTCGAACCGTGCTGCAACGAGCTTGAGACCTTTTTCCTCAAGCCGGGAGACAATCCCGCCAACCAGACCGCGCTGGACCCCGTCGGGCTTGACCATCACAAAGGTGCGGTCCATAGCAGAATCACTCCTTCTTGTTACCCGCTTTCCTGCCTGCGGTGGTCCACTCAACGCGGCGTGGAACACGGCCGAGCTTGTGGTTGTTCTGGCACTTCGTGCAGCAGAAGAAGAAGATGGTCCCATCTTTCTTCACGAACATCTTGCCGGTGCCGGGCTCGAGCTGGTGGCCGCAGAAACTGCAGACATGTTGTTCGACCATCGTTTACCGCCTCGACATTTTCTTCGCTTCACGCTCGGTTTCGAGGAGCATGATGACATCCCCTTCACGGATCGGGCCCACGGTGTTGCGGGTGATGATCCGTCCCTTGTTGCTGCCGTCGAGGATGCGGCACTTGACCTGCATTGCCTCACCGTGCATGCCGGTCGAACCTATAACCTCGATCACTTCGGCTGGCGTTGCATCATCTGCCATAACAGAACCCTCACGCCTTCAGCGCGGTAAGCTGCTTGGCAAGGTCATCGATCGTCTCTTTTGCCTTGCCGGGCTTGACGATAGCTGCCGCGGCAGAGCCTACATCGAGGCCGCTTGCGGCACCGATGTCATTCTGCTTGTTGATGAAGATATAGGGAACCTTCTTCTCTTCGCAGAGCGGGGCAAGGTGCATCACAATCTCTTCGGGCTCAACGTCCGCACCAATCAGCACAAGCGCTGCAATACTGCGCTCAATGGCTTTGGTTGCCTCGTTGGATCCCTTCTTGATCTTACCCGTATCTCTTGCAACTTCAAGGGCTTCGAGCGCCTTGTTCTGGAGCTCCTCTGGAGCCTCTGTTTTAACGTAACCTTTTGCCATAACTCACCTCATTCAGGAGTGTATGCTCCTTCATTACTCATCAGTAAATAATGATGTAGCCATATCAGTTCGACAGGAACGGAAATAAATGTTTGTGCCACGGCGTGATCGGGTTGTGTGAATCCCGGATCTCATGGGAGAAGCGGAGAGTGGATTATCCCGAAAGACGGTAAATCTCTGTGTTATCCGCTGAATATACTTTCGTGAGGCCGGTACCCGGGAGGGTGACATTGTAACGCTCGCGTTCCGCGTCCCCGACATACAACAGGGTTGCATTGTATTTTTTCATGAGCGGGATGGTCATGTCCGGTTCTTCGTAGATTTCCCGGATATCCGCTTTCCTCGTGGTAAACCAGCCGGCATCGTCGCCTCTCCACATAAATTCATGGAAAGGCTGGCCGATGATTGCGGGGATACCGGTAAAGGACGAGACCCGCGAATAATACGTGTAATCGCCCCCTTCCGCCTCTACGATGCGTTCGTTACCGGGAAGAGCCCTGAGGTACGCAATTGCTCCCGCGTCTCCTGGATGGGTAGTGGAGAGATAGGCAAGCCCATCGAGCGTCCCGGTCCCGTATCCCGACTGATACCTCACTGAAAAGGGCGCTGCAAAAAGCAGGCATACGACTATCACGGAGATGATGATCGTAGTACGGGCAGGTAGGACCGGTACCCGGTTCCATGACGAGAGCCACTGTCCCATCTTCACGAATGCAGCGGTGCCGAGCATCAGCCAGGCGGGGAGATAGCACTTGAAGACCGTGTTCATCCGGAAATAAGCCTCCCCCATATTGTCTTTCATATAAAAGAGTTCGCAGACGACGAGGATCGTAAGGCCGAAAACAGCGAGGAGGTCTGTAAAGTCCCGGTCTTCTTTAACCGCAAAATATACGAGTGGGATGATGGCGATTGCTGCTGCAGTGTACCCTGCAACCACAAACGGCAGGGCTACGAGCAGGAGCCACGGCCTCTTACGGACCTCCGGTACCAGCAGGGCAAAGAAAATGGCAATAAAGATCCCGTTGACAAAGAGGAACTGAAGGGGATCTGATGGTGTCTGGACAAAGGCAACCGCACCGGTATTGGTCTTGAGCTGGAGGTAGAACGGCAGGTAGCAGAGGATTGATACTGGAGGGACCGCGAGCAGGAACACCCATGCGGACCGGTCGATGGTCGTGCGGTTCCTCCAGAGAATGAGAAAACCGATAACGAGGACAATGGGGGCATAGATGAGCACGTCCCACGTATTGAAGAGCGGCATCGAACCAAGGCTGATGGCGATGAGGGCCATCACCATCCCCTTTGCAGTACGGTTTAATGTCTCCCAACGCCGATACACGAAGAGGAGGAGGAAGATCAGGAAGATCTGGTTAAAGATCGATATGACGTGGGCATGGACATCTCCCCAGACAAACGAGAAGAGCGGATATTCGTTGATGGTATTTGTGATGGTCCTTGTGCCCAGCCACGACAGAGACGGATCATAGGCCGGGTTCACAGCTCTTCCGGTAATGAGCTGGAAGATAAGTGCGGGATTGGGCAATATGAGGACGATAAGCGGAAGCCACCGGAAGCGATCGAGAAGGAGCGTCCCGATTGCGTAAAGGCTTACCGCCGAGAGGGCAAAGACCGTAGGCAGGGAGAGGTTGAACGCGATAGTGGATGGTACGCCGCTGACGATGGCCAGGCACCCCAGCATCCAGTACCCGAGATAGTAATAGACATTCAGGGAACCTCCGGCAAACCACGGGTCAAGGGGCGGGACGACCGGGCTCCTGATAACCGACGCAAGGAACCCGTGGTCCATGAACTTTTCCGCGTACGAGATCGTCGGGTTGACAAACCGGACGTCCAGCATGAGGAAGAAGCAGACCAGGAAGAGCGCCTCCCAGTGCCATTCCGCTTTCAGTTCATCGATCCGGTAGGCATGATGGTACAGATGCCAGGTTGCAAGACCGAGAAACGGGAGGAGCGCTGCATGAATGGGGAGTTGCGCGAGGCCACAGTACCAGGATACGAGGGTAAATATGAGCAATGAAACAGGGAATGCGACGGGAAAAGCAAAGCTGCCGAATGTCTTCTTCAGGGAAGGATACACTGCAAGCTGTAGCAGTGTAAGGACAACGAGCCAGCTGAGTACGGCGATAACCTGCTGTTCAGGAGGTATCAGGCTTCTTCCCTCCCCCAAATTTCGTATTGAATGCCTCTTTGATACTCGGCATAACCCAGTCGCCGAAGTAGTAGATCGATACGATGCCTCCGGCAAGGGTGATGAGGTTCTTGATTAAGTGATCGATAACAGCAATCAAAGTTGCAACTGCAGGATCGACCCCGGCAAGCTCGAATGTCACGGCCAGTGAGAGTTCATAGGTGCCGATACCCCCGGGTGTAAGCGGAACCGCTTTTACAAGGTTACCGATAACAACCGCCAGCACAATGGTAGCAAAGGGAACCTGCTGTTCAAACATCATCACTACGGCAAAGCAGGCAAGGATGTCAAGGAGCCAGATTACGATCGAGGAAGTCCCAAGGGTGGCAATGGAACGAAGGGTGAGCGAGGCCCGCTTGATCTCATGGAGCATGTTGAGGATAATGACGATGTACTTGTTCTTTGAGGAAAATTTCCCGACAAAGAGCAGGAAGATAAAAAAAACGACCCCGGCAACAAGCGGCACGATGATCAGGGTCATGAACCATGCTGGTACATTGAGAACAAACACGATCGAGATCGCCCCGAGAAGTGCAACCGTGAAAATATCGAAGACCCGTTCTACGACGAGCGAGGAAACTCCCTCGGAATATGTGGTGTTGTATTCGTGCTTCAGGATGAATACACGGACGAAATCCCCGAGCCGGGCAGGGACGACAAGATTAACAGTCTGGCTGACAAAGATACATGCCGTTGATACCGTGATCCCGACAGAATAGTTTAGGCTTCTGAGAATCGTGTGGTATCTCCACCCGCGGAGCCACCAGGCACTGAGGCAGATCACAATCCCAAGGAGAAGATATGCCGGTATGATATGTTGGAGTGCGACAAGGAGTTCGTCCCTGACGTTGTAGAGCATATAGCCTACGATGCCAATGGCTATGAGCGTCGGGACGACGATTGTACTAATTTTTCGATACATG
>Ga0187861_10000220_pt1 | contig 74299 bp, 58 predicted proteins | sample June2016WEW_10_1_3_FD_132986 | JGI IMG/M metagenome (GOLD analysis project Ga0187861, IMG submission 132986) | Peatland microbial communities from SPRUCE experiment site at the Marcell Experimental Forest, Minnesota, USA - June2016WEW_10_100 | ecosystem: Environmental > Terrestrial > Soil >...
CCGGATGGCTCTCGTATGGAAATCTCGGGCTTTGTGCCTCTCGGGTAAACCTCTGTCGGAAAGCTTCAAAATAAAACCAGGCTAACGGAGTACCTCAGATGTCTCCAGCCCGCTCGCATCATTATTAATTCGGGAAATTCACCATCAGATCCAGCTGACCAGCTACAACCCCACTGTATTTGCGCTCTAAAATTCCTGTCAAGCTTTTTTTTGTTTTTTCGCGATTACCACCGTCCCCCATGTTTTTCTGTCACAAATTAAACTTGTTCAAGATTGAACAACAGCGAACCGGAAGCGGGATCCTTGCTCAATCCCGGCGGAGTGGATCGATGCCTATCGACGTGGGGAGCGAGGGAGGTAACAACGAAACGCCTTCGGATCAAGATAGACCGAGACAAGCTTCATGCCTTCGTGAGCAAGAAGAATGGGCAACCTCCGCGCCGTGCGGACGCTTGGCCGAATCCCACAGTTGGAACCAAGTGGTCTTGCATTCCCTTTGCCCTCCTGTCGAAATCCCCTCTTTGAAGATCATAGGAAATCAGACGTCAATTCTCTCATTCTTAGTGTCGTCCAGGCATGGGGAAATACGGTGAGAACCAACTAAATCCAATGAAAACTGTTGAATCAGTAAGTGACGAATAGGAAAAACGAGCTGCATTTTGACTCGTGAGCCACGTGTTTTGCCTCGCTCACCACTTCCGTTATGGGGTGCTTATGTCAACTTCCGGGCAAGTCGATCCCGAAATGCAGCCGGAATCACGTTCCCGCGAGGATTGTAACCCCAAAAGGGCCGTCGGGATGCGGAGTTTTTCGACAACTCTTCCTATTGGCCGGAATAATTCCCCGGGTGATTTCCACCCCAAGTGCTGCTATCCTCCTCCTAGAAAAAGCGAATTACTATCATTCGATCGTCTGCCGGGCTGATGCCTGCCAGTTTCCCAGCCACCGAGAGTTGCCGGGTGGATCCCCAGGGTTCTTGCGAACACTTTTTGAGATAAGCCCTGGCGTTTACGGAAGAATGCCAGTCGTTCCGGAAGGCCGATTGGCTCCGGGAAAGGACAGTACCCAAGGAACCCAATGATGGGGGCAATGAACCATATCTCCGGCTGGTTGCGTTGCCTTTCCCAATTGTAGATGGTTGCCTCATCCACCCCGATTTGCCCCGCAACCTCTCTCTGAAGGAGTCCCAGGTCAAATCTCCTCTTGCGGATGTGATCTCCTAATGTATTGATTTCCTTAGGATACGCTTCGGGAAGAGGTTTTCGACCTTTCAGCGTCACACTGCAACATGGCAACGCAACGGTGGGAGTGCTCGTGCTCCCGGAATATGAAAAATGCAGGCGATATCAACGGCGGCTCCTGGTCGGGCAGAGCGGCCGCCCAGGCATTAAAATGCTCTTCCACTGCAGTTAAGCAGTTCTGCAGGGCGTAGATTAGAATCCCATAAGTAACTGCCTCTGCTGCAAAGCCAGATGATATTTCTGATGATCACGATGCATATAGATTCAGGACAAGCGGCGGATAGTACGAAACCACAAAAGATCATAGAAAAATCACAAGAAAATCATTGACACACCTTGTTATGAATTGTTATTAGCATTAGCGTCTTCTAAGGCGTCATTCTGAGAGCCATCCCCCAGCTCTCATAGAGGTTAGTGGCCTCTTTTGGGTCGTGAGCGGTCAGAACCGCAGGAGCCTGCGACAATCCTAGCCAGAAGTTGCAAGCCGCTGGGCATAAAGTCGCGGGTTTCCCAACCGCTCACCGCAGATCCTTCAGTTCGTGGAGGGAATTCCATGACCAATTCAAAAAAACCAAATGACTCAAGAGTTGTCCGTACCCGCTGTTATCAAGATCAAACCGACGAGTTGCTCGACGAGTGGTTTTCACTGCCGCCGCATGAACGCAACAGGAGATTCATAGATACTGCCGGCGCGGCCGGGATCGCGGGAGTCACGCGTCGGACCATCGAGGCGTGGATCGATGTGGGAGAAATCCGGGCGCTATGCATAGGCAGGAAACTTCACGTCGATCTGGAAACGCTGCACGAGCACATCCGGTCAGAAGTCTGCGCCTGGGCATCAGGCGAAGCCCGTCCTGCAAGTCGAGCTCAAACGCGCAATTCGCGCTAAACAAGTATTTGACGAATCTGACAAACCTCGCGAATCTGGCGAATCTGACGAATGACATCTGCTTAGCCGCATAGTAAGAATCCCGCGTCACGCACGCCACAGGATCATAAGGGAGTCGCTTCGCAATCCCGGCAAACCTGATGGCTTGTGCGAGCAAGATCCCAAGCTTGCGTTTTCACATTGTGTCTGATGCGGGAGACTTCATATGAGTCCAAAACAGCTGTACTCACAGAACAGAAAAGCCGTGTGGCCGATGGCAGCATTTCTTTTCCTCTGCACGATCGTCTTCGTGGTCGCGCAGACCTCAGGAGGGAAACCGTCCACCACGATAACGATCGATGGAGCGCAGACGCCCGAGCGCATCCCGGACTGGATTCTTTGGAGGGAACTGTTCAGAAGGGTCTCGATGTTTTCGGACCAGTCCGCCACACAGGGCAAAGAGATTTGGGTGGATAAGCTGCATCTGACGATGCCGCAGATGAACGAGCTGCTCCAGCGCGCTTCGGACCACCGCGATATGGACGCCGCAAAGAATGCCGCGGCTCAAAGCCTCAAGGCGTCGAAGGCGGAGACCAAGGATACGCTTCGCCTAAAATTGCGGCAGAGCCAGATGAATAAGGAAGTCCTGACGCTCCAGCTTCGCGACGGGCTGCGCGCCCGCATCGGCGAGGATGCCTTCAATAGGCTTCTGTCCTACGCCCGAATCAACATCGCGCCCACTATCAAGGTAGGCAAGATTGCGGTACCCAAGTGAAAATGGCCGGCCATCTCGGCTGTCTTGAGCGGCAAGTTGCGGGTCAGAAGTCACTCGTGATGCGCATTTGTGAGGAGGATTCAAATGAATAGAGGCGGATCGATGGAGACGAAATCAGCGAAGCTCATTTGGGGTGCTGTCTTATGCTTGTTTTGCTTGCTATCGTTTATGTTAAAGGCAAGCTACCCCGATGAATATTACTATCAGGACACCTATGATTTTGGATCGAGCCTGCAGCTCCTTTGGTCCTCAGTGGTCTATGCCCAATCTTGGACAAACATGCCTGGGGACGCAGAATACGACAGTGCGGCAGTCAGTGCTGCGCTCACACCTCCGGTCGGTAATCCCATCAATCTCAACTCAGGCTGCTGGTCGGGCGGCGGATATACCGGTGTAGACAGATACCAATCGATGGCCTTTGGAACCTGGAGTCTTCAGGCGACACACTATCTCGGTTGGGATGGTGATTGCTCCTTTGCGGCCGGAACCACGTCGGCAACCCTAAACATCTCCGGACCCTCCATTAATTATTTCTACTCGAGTCCCAGCCATTATGCCTTGCCAGGTTCAACGACTCTGTACTGGTCCACATCGAACGCCTCCAGCGCGACCATCAATGGCACGGCTGTGTCCGTTTCCGGCAGCATGGTTGTGAGCCCGAGCACGACGACCACGTACACGCTGATTGCATATAATTCCGGTTATTCGGCTCAAGCGAGCACAACGGTTGGGATTGACATGCCGCTATCCATGAACGGTCACCGCTACTCAGTACGGCACGAGAAGGGCACGCCTCCATTCTTCCCGTATACCAAGGCAGACAACGAAACCGTCAATGTGGCCAACGGTAACCTCTTCTTTACCGTGCCGCTCGTGAGCCGACCTGGACGCGCAGGGCTCGGCATCGATCTGAAGCTCGCCTACAATTCCAAGATCTGGGATTTCTACACGTATAACGCGACGATATACGCCACATTGGTTGAAGACAGTTCCTGGGTCGGGACAGGATGGACGCTTCTGGTCGGAAGGGTGATCGACGACTCGGCCAACGGCCGCTATTACATCACTCTATCGGACGGATCCAATCATGAACTGACCTATTACGGAGGGGCTTGGCGTTCGATGGATTCGACCTACATGATTTACGATCCCGTCGCCCACAAACTTACCTTGAAGGGTGGCACGAACTTGAGCTTCGGCTATCAAGACACCATCCACACCAACATCCGCTATGCGACGCGGGTTCAAGACGCAAACGGCAACTACCTTGACATCACCTACGCCGACAATGGCGGACGAATCAACACGATCCAGGACACGCTCGGGAACACCTACACGTTCCTGCTGAACTCACAGGGGCGGCTAGCGTATATTTCATACTTCAACACCAATGACACGACCCAGGCGACGAGTACGATCAGTCTTGAGTACCAGGGCCAATCGATCAGTTTTGGTTCCGGCGCCGCGACAGCATCCATCCCGACGCAGGAGCTCTTGACACAAGTGACATACATCACTGGCCTAAGATATACGTTCACGTATGGCGGCAGTGGAGAGGTAAGCCAGATAACGTACCCGACATTCGCGACCAGTCGCTATTTTTATCAAACCTTAACGGTTCTTGAGCGTTTGCTGAATCAAACGGTCCCTGACCATTATGTGTCGTCCCACGACCGTGGGGATTACACGCCGACCTGGACCTGGTACGGCAACCCCAACGGGGCCGCAGCCGCAAGCACCACCACGGTGACGATTCAGGGATCACAGCAGACATACTATTCCTATCTGATGGGCAAGTCCGGCTCGGCCTGGGCCGATGGCTTTGTTATCGACACAAAATATGCGGATTCCCCCTGGCCGGGGTTCACTCCCGAATCGCAGCAGGACTGGACCCAGGACGACACCCAACTCTCGACCATCGAAAACCCCAGGGTGAGTTGGATTAAGCAGGTGAACACAGACGCGCAGAATCCGCAATCGCAGACCGTTGTGCGCAAAGAGTTCACCTACGCTTCGAGCAGTGACTACAGCGGGAACCTAAAGGAGATCAGGGAGTATTCGTACAGCGGCACGTTGCGCCGCAGGACCGATCTCAATTACGCTCACGAATCCAGCGGTTCCTACGTGTCGCTGAACATCCTGGATCGGGTCACCGACACGCTGATCTACGACGGCTCCAGCAACCTGATATCAAAAACGAGCACGGCCTACGATTCCACCACTCTGGTTTCGTCGAGCGCCAACGCAACCCGGCACGATACTTCCTTTGGCACGAGCTATCTGACAAGAGGATTGCCGACGAGCGTCAGCCGATGGTACAACATCGCCCAGAACTTGTCCGTCGTAGCCTCGACCCGATACGACGAGTTTGGAAATCCCCGGCAGGTGACCGATCCCCGGTCCTACACGACCTACACGGACTACTGGCTAACCTCGGCTGACAACGCCTATGCCTTCCCTTTGCGGATGACCAATGCCAAGGGACACGTCAGCAGCGCTACATACAGCTACAAAAGCGGCGCCGTCCTCACCCAAACAGACCCGAACAGCATGGTCACGACCACAACCTATGACAGCCTCGACCGCCCGACGGATATCAGCAAGACAAGCGGCGCCCATAAGACCATCACTTACGTCCAGGATCCGTATTACGGACACCCTCCCTACGCCACAGTGAGGCAATACCTGACGGCCAATACCTATACCGAGGAGCGATCAGACCTCGACGAAATGGGCCGGCTGTCGACGCAAACGCTGACGGATTCCTCTAGCGGCAACATTCAACAGGATCTGCACTACGACGCGCGCGGCGCGGTCTCACAGATCTCGGCGCCGTATCGTTCGGGATCTCAGACTATCTATCAAACCAACTATCACGGCCAGTCTCCGTCGTATGAATACGCAACCTACGCCGATGGGACCACGGTGTCGTACACAAATTATCCCGGCGTGACAATGGTGAATTCGTCCAGCGGCGGCGTTCGTGACTATTGGTATCAAGAAGATCACAAAGTGTGGGCGGTGACCGTGCAGAATCCGAGCACCGCCGAGCTCAATGTCAACACGTACTACTCCTACGACGCCATGGGCAGGCTGACCGCCATAAGCCAGGGAATTCAGACGAGGTCGTTTACCTACGATAACCTCGGCCGGCTCCTTACGGAGACGCACCCAGAGAGCGGCACGACGAGCTACAGCTACGACGCGAACTCGAACATGGTCAGCAAGACGAACGCGCGCGGGATCCTGACGACGATTAGCTACGACGAGCTGAACAGGGTGACGCAGAAAAGTTACAGCGACGGCACGCCTTCGGTCACCTACTATTACGACACGCAGCCTTCGGGGAGCCCGATCGCCACGGTCAATCCCGTGGGACGCCTGACGGGCGTGACAAGAACGGTTTCGGGGATCACGGTGAGCAGCTACTACGCCTACTGCAGCTGCTCCTCGATCACCGAAGAGGCCACTGTCATTAACGATGGCACACCTCGAACCTATATTACCAACTACGCTTACAACTTAGCGGGGCAGCTCACCACTCTCACATATCCCAACGGCAAGATCGTTACCTATACGCTGGATGACAACGGACGGCAGACGAAGGTGTCGTCAACGTACAACAACCAGCCCTTCGATTACATTTACTCCGCTACCTACGGCGGTCCGGCCGGGCAGCTGACGCAAGTACAGTACCCGATCCTCTACTATGGAGGGCAGAGGGTCCAGACGCTCTACACGTACGCACCGGACTCGGGGTACCTGACGCACATGGAATCCTTTGAGCTGAATTTCGATTACAATTACGTGCCATTTGAGGGGCCGCTGATTCAAGACATCACGGATTGGGTTAACTTGAACCAAAGCCAGCACTACGAGTACGATCTGTGGCACCGTCTGACCGGCTACTGGCAGTCGCGTGACCGGGACGACGACAGTTCGAAGATACCGTTCGGGTACGACCTCTACAACAACGTTGCGTCGGTGGGGATAGACACGTTTACGGTGGCCGCCTCGACCAACCGGCTGACGAGCAGAACCTGGTATGGGGGCAACGAGAGCTTCGCGTACGACGCGGCCGGGAACATGACGACGATGGGGACCTTCGACGCCGAGAACCGGCTCATCCTGACCTCGCAGGGCGCGAGCTACGTGTACGACGGCAACGGTCGGCGGTTCCGCACCAACGACGGAAACGTGGTAAACTATGTGTATTCGTACACGGGCCAGCTGCTTACGGAGGATCGGATCACGGAATCAGCATCGAACAACTACATTTACTTCAACGGCCAGGTCGTGGCGATCCATCAACAGGACGATAGTGTCCTATTTTTGTTCAAGGACCATCTCGGATCGACGCGCTGGGTTGTGACGGTGTCGCTGTCGGTTTACAACTGGCAATCCCAAGGCAACTGGACGACGTGGTCAGGGGAGTACGTGTACGAGCCATTCGGCCATACCGGCAATTCCTCGCCCACACGGCTGATGTTCCAGGGCAAGGAGCGAAGCGGGGACCTGGACTACTACGGCGCCAGGTACTATGACAGTAGGACGATAGGAATCAGTTCCATGCGATGGATCTCGGCCGATTCGGTGACATCACGGATCTACGATCCCCCTTCGCTGAACAAATACACCTACGTCAGAAACGACCCGGTGAATCTCGTTGATCCGGATGGCAGAGAACCCTTTACGATACATGGTCCAACTACCTGGGCGCCTTATTGGGAGCCGGATCTCTTCAACACAAGCTTCGACGTGGGCTCAGTCATTGCAGACTTGTCGGGAATGATGCTTGAGAACTTGATTCACGCGCCGATCCGCGGAGGCGGGATTGATAGCGGAGACGACGGCGGCGAACCCGCTGCTTCCCAAAGCTTGCAGGCACTTCTCGCAAACAAAGCCCTACTCCAATCCGACCTAAGTTCGCGAACCGGTATTGCGGAGAGGAAAGGCGATTGCTACGACTTTCTGGTGAAGGTCATCAATCAGTTGAATAATAAGGGCTTACTCGCTGCCAATTTCACGGTTCAAAGTTTGATCGACAACGTCATGGCTGCTACCAAGATTCCCACTACTGTAGCAGCGCTCGGAGCAAATGCGCAGACAAACGGGAATACCATCAACATCGCCTCTGACCCCACTGAATCCGTCGGCAATGATTACATCTCAACGTTACTTCATGAGGGCTTTCACTTGCTCATGAGCGGGAACAACGCCCGAATAGATGATGATCACCTCATGCCCGCTACTTCCGCTGCAGATGGGACTCCCTACCAAGGTGGCGGCAGTTCGTGGTTCAACAAGCAGATGTTTGGACGGAACTGTGGTGGGGGAATATAACCTCAACGCGCACAGCCTCGGGCAAATACGGAGCTAAGTATCGTGAGAAGCTTTGTGGGTAAATCAAGCCGCCTAATATACTTCCTGGTCGTTTCATCCTTCGTCCCTTCATGTGGGGGGCGCCAGCCCCCAGCGACCGAAGGTTGCTGCGAAAACCTTCGAGCTGACCGAGTTCTTGATGAGCCACCGGTTCCCGACGAGTTGGAGACGGGCCGAGTTGACGTGGAATTGAGGTCGGATCACAAAGCAGTTGTCGCGACCGTTGGCGATCGCGACCACAAGAGGGCCTTCCTCTATTCTGCAGACGGAGGAGATACATGGCGTGTTGACAACTTCTATGAGCACCTTCGTTCTTGGCAGACTCAGCCTCTTAGAGAAGGTGAAATTCTGCCGTGGACCCCAAATCCTGCCGATGCTTCGGTCAAATATAGGACGATTTCTTTTCGCGAGAGGAAGTCATACGACGAGAGATCGACTGATGGTGGAAAGAGCTGGACACGAATGAAAGAAGCCCTTTTGGGCTACGGAACGAGAATGGTGCAAGGGGGGCTCATTTTTTATCACCCCCGTGATCCGCTAACCTTTTATATCGCTGGCGACCTGCCGGGCTGGCAATATGGAGGGGGAATGTTCGTTTCTGTCGATGGCGGAGATACGTTCAGGTTCATGTACGCGTCGGGTGGCATTGACACGCTGGCAATCAGCCAATCAAACCCGGCTGTGATGTACGGCGCCGGCTCCATGGGCAGCCTTCTCAAGAGCGTGGATGGTGGAAAAATTTGGGACCTTGTCGGCCAGAATGACTTGATCCGCAAGACACGCGTTCGCACAATGGCCGCAGAGACGAAGGCCATCGCCAAGCTGTTCGATGAATGGCCTACTGAAGTTGAGGGTATTGCGATCGATCCGGTTGATGTGAATCGCGTCTATGTGGCCACCAGCAAAGGTATTTTGCGTACTGAGAATGGCGGGGAGACTTGGTGCATCCTCATAAACACCGGAATAACTAAGGCACGTTCCGTCCATAGCATCGTAATCGTGCCCACCCAACCGAATGTGTTATTTGTCGGAACATACAAAGGGTTAATGCGTTCAGTGGACAGGGGCTGCCACTGGGAACAGATCGACGTCCTGTCAAGAGTCCAGAGATAGAAGGTAGCGGTGTCCCCACATGACTGGAAAATAGGAAAATAGGGGACGCTACCCTATTTATCTTGACATTGGGCGTGGCGTAGCTACCATGAGCTCATGCCGCGAATGGCAAGGGTCGTTGTGCCCGGACTTCCTCACCATCTGACGCAACGGGGCAATCGCCGTGAAGATGTGTTCTTCGACGATGGTGACCGTCAGCGCTATCTTCAGCTCCTCCTCGAATACTCGGCCAAGCATGGCCTGGCAACGCTGGCCTATTGTCTGATGACCGACCATGTCCACTTTGTCAGTGTGCCGGCTCGGGCCGATTCCCTCGCCCGCGTGTTTAAGCCTGTGGACCTGCGCTATGCCCAGCACGTCAATTGGGTTCAGGGAATAAGCGGCCGTTTGTGGCAAGGGCGTTATTATTCCTGCCCGCTGGATGAAGAGCATCTGTGGGCGGCGATGCGGTATGTGGAACGGAATCCCGTACGGGCAAGGCTGGTGCGGAAGGCAGAGCATTACCCGTGGAGCAGCGCCGCGGCTCATTGCGGCGGGCGCATCGATCCGGTTCTGGCGCCACTGCCGGAGCGAAGGTCGCCAGGGGCTGAGGACTGGGCTGCGTGGCTTGCGGAAAAGGAAGATGACAAGATGCTGCTCAGGCTCAGACTCTGCACGCGCACTGGACGGCCGATTGGCAGCAAGCAGTTTATTGCCAAGCTGGAGTCCAGGCTGGGCCGAAGACTGGAGGCAAGACCACTTGGCCGGCCGAGGAAGGTCAAGCCAAAATAGGTAGCGTCGCCATTTTCCCCGAGGATCCGCTCTCTTCGCCCGATCGGGCCGATGACGAAGAGGAAGAATGAAACAGCGTTCCAAAACGGATCTGGTTTCTTCTTTAGCTGCTACAATAGCGGCGAGGGTGTCAATATCATGAGTGCGGGGATCAAACTTCTTGATGTCGTGGCATTGATCGAGGCCCTGCGTGAGCGCAAGCTGCGGCGCGGGCAGGTCGGAACCGTCGTCCAGGAATTGGCTCCCGAGGTGTTTGAGATCGAGTTCACGGACAACGACGGTCGCGCCTTTGCCGGCCTGGCGCTGCAGGCAAGCCAGCTGCTGGTCCTGCATTACGAACCGGCCGAGACGGCCTGAACGCACTCAGTCGCAAAACGACTTCAACGGTTTCCTCTTTAGCTGCTACAATGGCCGTCGGCGGCTAAAGAATAAACGCGCACGGGGGGACCGAGCCGCATGCCGACGATACTTCTGATTCAGGGATGGCGGTTCTTCTTCTACGCCAACGAAGGCGATGAACCGATTCACATCCACGCGCGCAAGGCGGAAACCGAATGCAAGTACTGGCTGCGGCCCGACCTCTATGAGATCGAGGAGGCATGGTCCTATAACCTGACGCCGCGCCTGCGCCGGGAAGCGCGCAAGATCATTTTTGACCACTTTGACTTGATTGTGGGAGAATGGGAGAAGAGTTTTGGGGACAAAGGAAATGCAAGCAACTGAGCCGATCACAGCTACCGGCATCGAAGTGACCCCGGACGCGCTGATTCTGGTGCTTGGCCAGCGCCGCCTGCGGATTCCGTGGGAAGAATGCTCCAATACGCTGGCTGCCGCATCAGAGCAGGAGCGGCTGGTTGCGGAGCTGTCACCCGGTGGCTACGGGATCCACTGGCCACTGATTGATGAAGACCTATCGGTCAACGGCCTTCTCAAAAAACACGACTGAGCCGCCACGCCCTTCGGATTCCATCGGCAAAATGGAAAACAAGCTCATCTGCCGTTCTTTTTAGCTGCCACAATAGCCGCCGGCAGCTAAAGAAAAACCCATGGCTACGACCGAAGCGTTAACGGAAAACTCGCGTCAGGGGATCAACCTGAAAATACCACCTTGCATCGGGCTCGAGGGCGAGCTAAGCCGAAACCTGCGGCCGGGATGCGGGCATGCTTACGACGAAACCGCGGCGGGGATCGTTGTTTAGGTCAGAAACGATCCGGTAAATAGGATTGATCTGGACGGCAGAGATGATGAGTACGTGTCTGTTTCGATAAGTTACGAGGAAGTTACTGCCGGTTTGGCAGGGGGCACGCTTGGGAAGACTACATGGATGGTCGTGACGACAACATATTATTTCGATATCTATGGTTGGAACCCAGCAGCTGAAGGAGAAGGACCGTTCGGATACGTCGGAGGTGGCGTAGACGAACCGCAGGGAGGGGCCGGTGGGCCGCTGCCATCGCCAAGATCAGTAAATCCGTTCAAGGGCTTTTTGGTTGGGGCCAACGTCACATCCGATCAGCAATCCCAGTTCTATAACGCTTTCAATCTGGGGTTAAGTTTATTAACCGGGGACTGTGGGAAACTCCTAGGTTCGAAAGGCATTGACCCAACTAAAGCCCTCAATGCAACGACCTTCTTTTACCTGCCATTGACTGCTCCAAATGGTACGCAGGCAGATGTGAATCCCTTCACTCAACAAGTGTCGATCAATGCGTACGGAGATTTCTTTAACCCAACTAATGCCAATGGCCAGGACTTGACACAATTATTTGGAGGAAATAACCCCCTTGCCTTTCAGGCTTTTGTTATTTTGCACGAGCTGGGTCACATAACCGGCGCCCTTCTAGACGATGGCCAGTATGACCCAAACCACGATGACAATGAGAAAGCGAATAACAAGGCTATTTTTGAGAATTGTTTTAGTCATTAGGCATAGGAGATTGATCATGAGACTGTCGTTATCTCGGCTTCATTACCTCAAAGCCATCTTGCAGCTGATATGTTTTGCCGTAATGATGTCTTGGGGACAATCAAATGGTGCGATGTGTCAATCAATCGGTGCGCTCCGAGCGGTGATTGTGGACCTCTTTGGAAAACCTATAGAAGGCGCTACTGTTCTGCTAACGCCGATTCCTGCGACAACGGCCGCATTTCATGGCGAGTCGTCAAAGGATGGGATACTACGGATCAGCGGTTTACCTAAGGGCGATTACCTTCTCATAGTAACGGTCCAGGGTTTCCCCCAGAGGGCATTAAGAATAACCATCATCCAGGATCATGAGGTAAATGTCGGCAGGATAGTTATCGGTAACATGGACTGCTTCGCTCCAGGCACCTATTGTGACAGCTTTGGTCCTCCGTTATTCGCTCCGTTGCCGTGCTTGAAGAATGTCGATATTGTCAAGGAGATGCCTGGCCCGCAGCTCTACCTAAATCATAGTGAATTGGAACAGCGTGCAGTTCGAAAGGTTTTTCCCAAATGGCCCCCCAATACGCCGCAAGGGTATTGCATAAATGTTGCGATCATGATTGATAAAAACGGGAAGGTGCTGTGCGCCGGGCTAGATGGCGAATTTAAAGAAGGGATATCGGCTGACGCGATCCTCGCGGCAGCCAGAAGATGGAGATTTAAGCCGATCACCCGCGATGATGGGCAGGTGGTAGGGGCTCTTGGCAGGCTTCTCTTCATAACGCCAACGAAGAGCGAGAAATAATTCTACGTCGCATTTCTTCGGTGATCGCGAAAGGGAAAAAGCGGACGCAACACGTTTTTGAGCATCTCGGACCTTCCCCACGCATTTCCGGCACCCTCGGCGACCAGGCCCGGAGAATTGCCCTCTGAGCAGCCCGAGGAGGACCTGGACACCCACTTTTCACTTCGCACCCTTCGTGGGTGTCCAAATCTCTTTCTATGATGCGCCTCTGCTTGGGCGTGTACTCGTCGTCAGCTGCTGGAAACTTCGAGCGGTCGATCACCACTTGGGGAGTGACCACAATATGAGCAGCGCGAATCTTCACGTCCACAAGATCCCCTTCCGGCAAATCTAAGCGGCTGCGGATTTGGCTGGGCAGGGTAAGCTGGCCTTTTTTTGCATCTTGACAAGAGCCATAAAAAAAACTCCGTAAATTCTGAAAGTCGGAATTTCGAGGTTATGGTGCCTGTCCCCGAGATCTCCCGCCTTTCCATCACGCGACTCTGCAGGCACTGCGCGTCGGTTTCAACGTTAGCCGCACCCTGACACCCAGGCACGCCAGCATGTCGATCAGGGTGTCGGTGCTGAACAAGTCGATCCGGCCGCGAAGAAGGTCGCTCACTCGAGGCTGGGTTATGCTCAGCATCTTCGCCACGTCAGCCTGCCTGTATCCACCGGCCGCAATCTGTTTCTGAACCTGAATCATAAGATCCGCTCGGATCTTGAGGTGCTCCGATTCTTCCAGATCGAATCCGAGGTCACGGAAGACATTGCGGTTGGATCGAGTAATCCTGACACTCATAGTATGCCTGCTTTCATCGGGCGGGAATTTCGGGGACAGGCGCCATAACCTCGAAATTACTTGCGATTCGACGAACATGCTTTCCGTGATATTTCGAGGTTATGGCGCCTGTCCCCGAAACTTAGTCTTAACCTTCTCTTTGACCTTCTTCGTCTGGCTGTGGAGAAACTTCATCATCTCCTTATGAGTCTCGAATGGACCATAAACGCGCCCCTTTTTGAGATCTTCCTCGGACTTGGCCAAGCGCGCGTCTATAATGCGCCGCTGCTCCGGTGTGTACTCATCGTCAGCGGTTGGAAACTTTGAGCGGTCGATCACCACTTGGGGAGTAACCACAATATGAGCAGCGCGAATCTTCACATCCACAAAGTCCCCTTCTGCCAAACCTAGGCGCTTGCGGATTTGGCTGGGCAGGGTAAGCTGGCCTTTCTTTTGCATTTTGACAAGAGGCATAAAAACTCCGTTAATTCTGAAAGTCGGAATTTCCGACATCCAAAGCGAGCATAGCAATGTCGGTCAGAGCTGTCAATTCCCTGCTCAAGCGACGCCCAGGTCTTGAAGTCGCAAATTGCGACTTCAAAAAAACCACTTCCTCTCCGATGAACCGGAGCATAAAGTCCCCAGGGAAGCGGTCACGATTGCCTATGACCGCCGGCGTCGAGTTGCGTACAATCGAGGAAGAGTTGGCAAAGTAGAGGAGTGCCCGATTTCAGGCGAGTCCTGGAGAGTTATTTTGGAGCAATGATTCAACTTGCTGTGGTTCGACCCCGTTCCGTCGAAATCCGTTGCAAGGGGAGAGGCATAAATGGACGGTAGATGTCGGTCCGATATTAAGCCCGGAGCACGCGTCCGGATTGTCCAAAAGCAGGACCAGCACTGCGGGAAATTGGCAGAGGGAATCGTTCAGACCATTCTGACCAACTCCGCCACCCACCCGCACGGTATCAAAGTGCGCCTTGCGAGTGGAGAAGTGGGCCGCGTGAAGGAGATTGTGCCGGATCGATGATCCAGCGCGCGAAGGATTACTTGCGGGGCGAGGTCGGGGTCGGACCGTCTAGAATAGTTGTTCAATGTGGGGATGAGTCCTTTAAAGGAGGATGAAAGGCGCCTTTCAGCTTGGGGTGTTTTAATAATTTTATTGAGTTGCGGAGCATACAATGAGCAAGACGCTTGTCGGGGTGATGGGGCCCGGAGAGGGCGCTACGGACGATGACATCCGCTTAGCCTATGAACTTGGTAGATTGATTGCGCAACAGGGCTGGATCCTCGTCACGGGAGGGCGGCGAGTCGGAGTCATGGATGCTGCCAGTCGCGGCGCCAAGTCTGCACAAGGCATGGTTGTCGGGATCCTTCCGGGAATAGATGATGAAGAAATGTCGGCTGCGGTCGACATCCCGATCATTACCGGCATGAACGATGCGCGCAACAACATCAATGTCCTTTCCAGCCAGGTATTATTCTTCGTTGGCATGAGTGCCGGAACCGCATCCGAGCTGGCTCTTGCGCTGAAGTACAAGCAACCGGCAATCCTCGTTTGCCAGCCCGAGGATGTTGTTCACGTTTTTGCGGCGATGAGTTCTTCAATACTCGAGATCACTACCGATGCCGCCTCAGCTGTGGCATCGGCTAAGCGCGTCCTTGCGGGTGGCGAAGAAACTCCCTGAGTCACTCCCGGAATTGTCAAACCCTCAGCAATGTGCGGGAGGCACACTCCCGGTAACAGATCCGGCGGGCCTATCAGTTTAGAGACGTTGGACCATCTCGAAAACGGGCAAACATTTTGTCTTAATGATCAAGGAAGTGCTGCGGACTACTTCTTGCCTTTGGGAACCACAAAGCCAATCAGGTGGCGTCGTGAGCAGGCCGGGGTCATGAGCTTCTTGATGCAGGAAAAAATCTCTTGAATTCGGACGTCATGGGCAGAGTACTTCCGCTCCAAGTCCTCAAGTTTGCGGGCCAGATCCTTGTGAGTTGCCAGGAGCTCTCGAAGCCTGACGAATGCACGAACGACCTGGATGCTAGCGCCAACGGCAATGGGACTGCTAAGGACATTCGCAGCCATGATCGCCCCGTGTTCAGTAAAAGCGTATGGTAGTTTGCGGCGCCCGCCCCAACCCAAACTTGATGTCGCATTTTGCGACATCAAGTTTGCGAACTCCTCCGACGAGAGCACAAAAGCAAAATCTTCAGGGAAACGGTCACGGTTGCGGCGGATCTGCTCATTGAGACGCCTCGTCGAGACGCCGTAGAGCTTGGCGAGATCAGCATCAAGCATAACCTTCTGGCTGCGGATCAAATAAATCTCGTCCGCGATAGTTTCGACGGGGATCAGAATGTGGGATGACCTGTGTTGAGATTCTTGCTTCGGCATTGGGCAGAGTCTTAGATCAGAACGCGCTGATTCAGCAACCTGATGCAGAATCCCGGCACTGAAGTGCCGGGCTGTTTTCCCAGCGTCCCGTAGGTACGCAAAAGGGCCAAACTGCTGTTTGAGGTCGCAAATTGTGACCTCAAACTTGGATCACTTTTCTTCGGGAGGTGCAAATCCGATTTGCCGTTTTGGAGGAAGGGGCGCCGGTGTCATGAGATTTCGGATTGCATCAAAGACTACCTTGAACTGAGCGTCGTACTTATCTTCCATGGCGGCAAGCTTGCGGGCTAAGTCCTTGTGCGTGGCAAGAAGTTCGCGCAGTCTGACAAACGTCCGCATGATGGCGATGTTGACCTGGACGGCGCGCTTGCTGTTGAGAACGCTTGAAAGCATGGCCACGCCTTGCTCCGTAAAAGCGTAAGCAAGATACCGCCGGCCGCCACGACCAGGTTTTGAGGCGCCACTTTGTGATTCCAAGTTTGAGGTGCCAAAATGGATCCTCAAAAGTTTAGCCTCCTGGGCAGTCAACTGAAACATAAAGTCGTCTGGGAAGCGGTCTTGATTCCGTTTCACAGCCTGATTGAGCGCCTTAGTTTCAACTCCATAAAGCTGGGCGAGGTCACGGTCAAGCATCACCTTCTGACCCCGAATGAGGCAAATGCGGCGCTCAATCAGCTCCACTGGCATGGCAAGCTGATCGGGTGTCGATGGTGCAAGTTCTGTCTGCATAGGTTGGGCGAGTAAGGTCCAATTGTCAGAGCGCCAGGGGTCTTGAGCACGATTTCACAACGGTCCATGAGGTTCCGCACCGCGGAAGCGGAAGGTTTACGGGTCGATGATGCTTGTGATTTCGCGAAAACTCAGTTGAAGAGGCGGCAACAAACTTACTGCCATTTTGACCGCTTCTTTATCGTAATCGAGGCGGATGTTGTCCTTGACAGTCAGTTTCGATACACCCCAACTCGCGCCAGCCCCCATACCGGACAGACGCGCGACATAGACAGCTCCGGTCACGTGGCACGTCCCGCCGATGTCGAGTTCTCCTGAGCCAATTACCAGAATAAGGCCGCAAAATGTGAAGTTACCTGTGGCAGTGAATTTCCCCGTGACCACGAGCAGGCCGGCTCCGTCGAGGTTTCCGTCCACGGAGAGATCGCCATTCACGTAAGTCATTTTGGGAGTCTGACCCGGAGCGTTCTGCGGTTGAAAGGGATCATAATGGCCTAGCTGCGCCGGGGCTGCGCCCATCCACGTCTGAGATCCGAAATATGTGGAGTCGGCGAATCGCGGGACGGTTTGTGCCATGAAATTCGAGACGTATGCCCCGTCCAGGAGAAGTTTCTTATCCGCGTTCGTGCTGATTGTGGAGGTGATGTCGAGAACGGAAGGTTGTTTCCCTGCGCCCTGAATGTTCTGCCCCTGCTGTACAGTGAGATGTGCAGTGACCTGCTGGGCGGGGAAAACGCCGTCACTGTTATTCGTGTCAATCGTCGAGATTCCATAGCTGGCGGCGCCACCCTGGATCGAGAAAAGACTGCCGACGAACATATCCGCCGAGGAAGACTCGACGCCCGTCCCCTGCACCACCAGGGGTGAATCGAGTTCGAACATGGACATGTGTTTGAATCTCGCTTCGAAGACCACCAGCGAGTTTTTGCGCGCCCCACTCTGGGTTTCTTCCCTGAACGTTTGGGCAACTCCCATCGAGCGCACGATGATCTGGCCGTCACCGTCGTGGAACGGATCATTAGCGGGATCCGAGGCGATTTCGCTTGCTTCGCCGTTGTTGTCGGACACCTTGACAAAGTATCTGCTAACCACCACGGTGCCGACGCCGTACGGGTTTTTCACTGCTTGCGCAATGCCGAAACGCGGGATTAATTCCACCCCGTTGCCGGCCGCGTTTTCGCCCGTGCTCATGGTTCCATCGTCGGCAAGGCCCGCCAGCATCGCGCTGGGATCCTGGATATCGAGCATCCTGGCCACGGTCCAATCGATCGGAGTACGACTCGCCGCAGTTCTGGCGTGGGCAAGGTAACCGGCGCTCATGTCATGCTCCCCGTCTGGTCCTTGCAGAAGATCGTCGAAGCGGAGACCCCTCATGAGCGCGCGCGCGTGACTCAAACCTGCCAGTGCCGCGGCACGCGCCTGTACATAACTTTCATAGTTGTCGCTGATGCGGACTTCCGCCGTTGCCGCCAGGCTGAGGTACAGTCCAAGGACTGAAAGCAGCGCGAGCGCAATCAACGCAATCAGGAGCGCAAAGCCTGATTCCCGCGAAAAGTTTTGCGGCTTCCAATCACGATTTACCCTCATGCCATGTCTCCTATTCACCCAGTGCATGGTGCACGACCGATGTTGTGTTTTGTCACTGCCATCCAGACAGTGGCAAACCCCGCGAGGGGCGGCATGCTACGGCCCGGGAGCGTGATCTCCATAAGCGCTAACTTAAGCCGCTTTTCCCACTTGGACCTGGACTTGGACGTTCTTGTGCTTGACAGATTTTTGCGAGCATCCTGCTTGTAAAACTTTGCTGCGCGCTTGATAGTCCACGTCCACGTCGAGGTTCAGGTCCAAGTCCAGGTCCGATAGCAAGCATATCTTTGCGCTTATGGACTCACGCCACTTCGGGGCTTGCCAGTGTCTGAACCACGGGTCTTGTCAGTTGTCTGCCAGAAGAGAGACGCCACTGTGACCAGAGGGCTGATTGCGATAGCCGTCCTAATTGCCCCTCGCGCATTCTTACAGTTTCAGCAAGGACAAAATTATTTCGCCCAAACTGAATGAATTGCGTAAAACCAAGAGGCGAGACTTTGCCGGGGTCGTGCGGGAAATCCATTGGTCGAGAAATGTCTTTATGGTAAAGGATACACCGTGAAAAGCACGGACGAGTCCATCCAAGAGTTCGCCGCAAAGCTCCGGAAGGAGTTTTCGGGTGAGATTCACACGGACCGATTCACCCGCCTCCTGTACAGCACCGACGCGAGCATTTATCAGATTGAGCCCCTGGCTGTCGTGGTGCCGCGCGGGAGAGACGACGTGGCGGCGGCCGTTTTGCTGGCCTCTTATCACGGTTTGCCCGTTTTGCCGCGCGGGGGCGGAACCAGCCTGGCAGGACAGACCGTTGGCGCCGCGGTCGTGATCGACTTCTCCAAGTACATGAATCGGATTCTCGAGGTGAATCTCGAGGAGCGCTTCGCCCGCGTGGAACCTGGAATTATCCTCGACCAGCTCAACGCTCATTTGCAGAAGTCAGGCTGGCGATTTCCGCCCGATGTCGCGACCAGCAATCGTGCAACGCTAGGAGGAATGATCGGGAATAACTCCTCCGGGGCACATTCCATCCTGTACGGCATCACCGGCGATCATATCCGCGAGTTGCGACTGGTGCTCTCCGATGGCGGCGAAGCTGGTTTTGCGGAAATGAGCGCTGAAGAGTTCCTGCGGAAAGGCGCGTCCAACAATTTCGAAGGGCGAATCTATCGCACCGTTCAGCAGTTGGTCGCCGAAAACCGGCAGGAAATCGACTCCCGCTATCCAAAGATCATGCGGCGCGTCGGAGGTTACAACCTCGACAAAGTGCTGGGAGTCGACGGCGGCAACCTCTGCCGCCTCATTGTTGGCAGCGAGGGCACACTGGCGACTTGCACGGAAGCGTGCGTTAATCTGACCCGTGATCCTCCCGTCAAGTCGCTGGCCATCGTCCATTTCTCAGACCTGGTTGCTGCCCTGGAAGCTCTCCAGGAGATTCTCGCGCTGCAGCCCGCGGCGGTTGAGCTTGTCGACAAAGTCCTGCTTGATCTTACGAGACTGCAACCCGCCTTCGCACGCAAGATGACGTTTGTGGAAGGTGATCCCGCGGCAATCCTGATCGTCGAGTTTTTCGGCGAGACCCCGGCGGAGGTCAGACAGAAGCTGTCGCAGCTCGAACAGCGACTCCGGACAATCGGCGTGGGCACCGCATGCCTGCGCGTAGAAGAGCCTGAGGCCCAGGCCAACGTTTGGGCGATTCGCAAGGCCGGCGTCGGGCTGCTCGCCAGCACCAGGGGAGACGCTAAATCCACGGCGTTCGTCGAGGATACGGCCGTGGCGCCCGAACATCTGGCAGAGTATGTACGGCGTTTCCGGAAAATCCTGGAGCGGCATCACACGAGCGCCGGCTTCTATGGACACGCCTCGGTCGGCTGCCTGCACATACGCCCGGTGATCAATCTCAAGGAACCGTCCGGCGTTCAGAAGATGGTGGACATCGCCGCGGCCGTAAAGGACCTGGTGATCGAGTTCAAGGGCGCCATGAGCGGCGAGCATGGCGACGGCATTGCCCGGAGCCACTGGAACCGCGAGTTGTTTGGCGACCGTCTTTACACTGCCTTCAAAGAGCTGAAGGCGGCCTTCGACCCTTCCGGCATCATGAACCCCGGGAAAATTGTCGACGGGCCTTCGATGACGAGCCACCTGCGAAACGAGCCGCAGCACGCCGGCGTCGAGATCAAGACGTACCTCGATTTTACACGCGAGGGTGGGCTCGTGCGCGCCGTCGAGCAATGCAACGGCATGGGCGTCTGCCGTAAGCTCGACACCGGCTCCATGTGCCCCTCATACATGGCGACTCGGGACGAGGAGCACTCAACCCGGGGCCGCGCCAACGCTTTGCGCGCGGCGCTGACTGGACGTCTCCCTCTCGAAGAGTTTTCGAGCGTGCGGATGCATGAAACCATGGATTTGTGTCTCTCATGCAAGGCCTGCAAAACCGAGTGTTCAGCAAATGTCGACATGGCGAAGCTCAAGTACGAGTTTCTGGCGCACTACTACGATCACCACGGAGTTCCGTTGCGCGCCCGGGTATTTGCCGACATCGCAGCACTCAGCCGCCTCGGGTCGGCAACAGCTCCGTTGTCGAACTGGGCAATGAGCTGGTCGCCTGTGAGTCGCGTATTGGTGCGTATTCTCGGCGTTCATCCTGATCGCAAGACGCCTCCTTTTGTGCGGCGGACGTTCCGGCATTGGTTGCGCAACCATCCGCCCCGCACGCTTCCGCCCTCATCTCCCAAGGTTGTCCTTTTCAACGACACCTTCACCAACTACAATGAGCCGTGGATTGGCATCGCTGCATTGCGATTACTGGAGAGCAGCGGGGCGCAGGTGTCGGTTCCGAAGGTCGTCTGCTGCGGAAGGCCCATGATTTCGCAGGGACTTCTCGCCAAGGCGAAAAAAATGGCGCGTACGAACGCCGCCCTGCTTGCTCCGGCAGCCGAGTCCGGCGCGTGGATCGTCGGCTGTGAGCCCAGTTGCATACTTACCTTGCGCGATGATTATCCGGATCTCCTGGGAACGAAAGAGGCCGCGGCACTCGCGGAGCGAGTCTTGTCGCTCGAAGAGTATTTGTGCCGCCGCATCGACGCCGGAGAATGGCAACCTGAGTTTTCGAGCGCGCAGCGGCCGGTCCTGCTGCACGGCCACTGCCATCAGAAGAGCCTGGTAGGATCAGGCCCTTCCTTGCGTCTGTTGAAGATGCCGCCGGGCTTCGTTGCGCAGGAAGTCGATTCGGGGTGCTGCGGCATGGCAGGCGCCTTTGGTTATGAGACAGAGCACTATGATCTGTCGTTACAGATCGGCGAGATGCGCCTTTTTCCGGCGATCCGGAGTTCTGCCGAGGACGCCCTGATTGTCGCATCCGGCACCTCCTGCCGCCAGCAAATCCGGCACGCGACCGGACGCGCGGCAGTGCATCTTGCCGAGGCCCTCGCGGGAGTCCTGGCCGGGAGTGAATTTGTCGGCAGTCATTGATATTTCTTAAGAACCGATGCTTGGAGACATAGTGAAAATGCACTTACTCTCATCGATGCCAAAGCGTAGCCAGAGGAAGAGCCTGGTTGCGCTCCTCCTATCGCTCGCCTTCCTCGCCTTGCTCCTTCAAACGGGATGCCTGCTCCACCCCTTCCACATCTTCAAGCATAAGCCTCGTCCGGCTCCGGTGATTCCACCGCCGGCACGCATCGCTCTGCTTCCGGTGAACCTTCCCAGTGACGACGCAAATCTGCGCTGGTATTCGTTTGGATCCGTGGTGCTGATGGACGAGGTCGCGCACACGGCGTCCGATTTGGAGCCAATTCCACTTTGGGAATCGATGCCGGTGACCATGCAGGCATTGGGGAATTCCCGTACTATCACAGCGGATATGGCTTCACAGATTGCGACGCGGCTGGCGGCAAAATGGGCATCCGCCGGAGACCTTCTTACGGCCGACAACAGTGTCACTCTCAGGCTGGACTTCATCCCCGCCCAGACAACCGTGGTCCCTTTCCGCTACGAGAAACCAGTCTCCGGCGATGTGCTCGCCGATCGTCTCACGGAGTCCTTCGATCAGTTTCTCCGCTACCTAATCGTCCGTCCGCTCAACATAGATGGAATCCGTCCCATTGAGGTTAAGACTCTGAAGGAAGTCGCCGAAGCGCTGGATGCGGAGTACGGTTGGTTCACCACCGCAAAACCCGGGGTGGCGGGAAAAGCAGTCGAGGACCTGCAGAAAGAAGCCCCTGGTCTCGCACGCCTTCTTTTCAGCCCCACACTTTATCCCAGCCTTGGTGCCATCAAGTAGCCGGGACCGCCGCCGGAACTTGTGTCGCGAGCTGAGGCGGCAATCAGGAAAGCCCCATGAGGGGTGGGCAACACCCTTCAGATTTCTTCGAGCGCGGGGCTGACGCGCATTGGTCGGTCGATCCTGCAAAGTGCGGGGATTTCGTCGCGCCCCTCAACCGCCAGAGCCGCCAGCCGCCTCGCCGTCGCGAAAGCGTGACCGAACCCGTGGCCCGTGTAGCCACCCGCAAAGTAGAGCCCCGACTCACCCGGCAGGGGGCCCACCAGCGGAAGCCCGTCAGGCGTGAATGCCATGATCCCGGACCAACGGTGCGTCACCGGCGCGGATTCAAGGTCGGGGAAATGACTGCGCGCAAACTCTTCGATGGCGTGTTGAATGCCCGCGGCAACTTCATCCAGCCAGCAGCCTTCTTCCATACCTCCAAGGCGTCCAAATCCGCCAAAAAGGTAGTAATCCCCCGATCGCCGCCAGTACTCGGCCCCATAGTTCCCGATGCATGCCATATCTGGGATCGCCGCCGCCGGCGCATGGATGGCACAGCACTGCCCGCGCACGGGCCGTAGCGGGATCCCGCCACGAAAAAACGGGAGCCACGCGTTGCAGGCCAGAAAGAGGAGGGGCGCCGAAGCGCTTCCATCTGTCGTCTGCACAACCCAGCGCAGGCCGTCCCGGGAAATGCTTTGCACGGAACTTCTCTCCAGAATGACGGCGCCGCCTCGTTCCGCGGCGCATGCCAGGCCTCGGACCAGCCGCACAGGATCCACTACGCCGTCACGAGGACAATGCATCCCTCCGAAGAAACCGCGCCCGCCCAAAGCCAGATTCATATTCCGAGCATCGAGAAATGAGCAAGGGAAACCGTCCTCCTGCATGAGCAAACAACTCTGCCGCAATTCTTCCTCTTCCTGGATGTCGGCGCCGACAGCGTAGCAGCCGCTGCGACGATAACCGCACTCGATGCCGTGATGGCGCACCAACTCGCCGACAAGATCCTGATTGTCCAAATGAAGGGACGTAATCGCGGCGGCCTCGCTCCGTCCCCAGAAAGCGACGCTGCGTGCATAGTGCTCGCCAAGGCCGCTGATCAGAAGCCCCATGTTCCGGCCGGTTGCGCCGCACGCGACCGATTCCGCCTCGAGGACCAGCGTACGCACTCTTAGTTCGGAAAGAAAATAGGCCAGCCCGATGCCTGTCATGCCCGCACCGAGGACGATAGCATCCGCTTCTTTCCGCCCGTCCAATCGGGGGCGCGAAACACTGGGGGTGTCCAGCCACAACGAAAGAGTCATCAGACTTCCGCCCATTTGCCGTTGCCTTCCCAAACCCGTACCGTGCAAGGCATGCTCAGCTGGACCTCCAGCTTCTGGTGGATCATCTCGCAGATGTTTTCAACCGAAGGATACTCGAGAAAATCGTTAAAGCACCGGTGATCATACATGCCGAGCGTCTCGCGCAGCAGGGCCTTTAGGTCGCCGAAGTCAAGAATCATACCCGTCTTGTTTTCGCCTTCGATAATGACTTCGACTCTGTAGGTGTGGCCATGCAGAATTCCGCATTTCTTATGCCCGGGCAAATAGTGAGCACAATCGATGTATTCGATGACTCCAAGTTTCATCGCCTGCCTCCTTTGCAGACAATATTATCAGACCTGTGCCCTCGTAACTGTTTAGCCACTTTTGAAAACCGAATTGCATAACCCAATGACAAGACAAACCTCGAAGACTCGAAGACTCTAAGAATCTCAAAGAGGCGTCGGTCTTTGCGGTTACTTTAGTGCAGAGGATGACTACCAGCGAAGGCCTCTGCGCGTTCAATGCAGGATACACAAGCGCCACAGGGCCGGTCCGCATTGTAGTAGCAGCTCCAGGTCAGTTCAAAGGGCACTCCGAGTTCGGAACCCAGGGCCACAATCTCGTTCTTTCCCATCCCGATGAGAGGATGAACGATCTCTGTCTGGATTTGCGCGTGGCTCCAGATCGCGAGTCCGAGAATCTCGTTAAGCTGGTCCCAAAAACTCTGTCCCGCGTCAGGGAAACTTTCGCGGTCGGTACGGTTATGGCCGCCGACGATGTAGCGCGCCCCCAGGATCTCAGCATGGTAACCGGCCAGGGCGTAGAAAATCAGGTTGCGCAGAGGAATGTAACCCTGGGGAGCGTTTTCCAGATAAGGGTTTGCCCTTTCGCTTGCCGGAATATCGGCGGCCTCGCGGATAAACGGAACTGGAACCACGATCTGGCTTTTGATGCCGGCATGCGCGCGCAAATCGCGACACGCTTTGCGCTCTCGCTCGGGACGCTCGTGGTATTCAAACTCGAGGGGGAAGACCTCCCAACTTCGCGAGCGCGCCCAGTACAAAGCCACCGCAGAATCCACACCTCCCGACAGGAGAACAATCGCTCGCAAACAACACCTCCACCAATTTCAATTAGGGACTGTCCCCTATTGAAGAAACGTCCATTGGGATCAAGTTGACATTATCACCTGTGTTTGCTAGATTTCGCAATTGGTCAGCGAACAGAATTTGCATTTCTTGCGTTACTTCCCGCCTCGCCCGGTCCCAGTTTTCCCACGGGAAATTCCGGAACAGAGCTTCGAGGCCGGACTGCTGCGAAAGTGGCGGAATTGGCAGACGCGCTGGACTTAGGATCCAGTCCCGCAAGGGGTGGGGGTTCAACTCCCCCCTTTCGCACCATGTGCGCCGGAAGGCTGCTCCAGATTTGCCGGAAGAGCCTCCAGAGCGCTAGAAAAGGAAACCCATACCCTTGAATCTGGAAATAGTCGACGTCAGCAGTTGCAAGAAAAACCTCATCGCAGAGGTGCCTGTCGAGCAGATAGAAGAAGAAATCGGGCAGCTCGCCAGGAAATATACCCAGGAGATCAAAGTGCCCGGATTTCGGCCCGGCAAGGTGCCTTTGGGTATAATCCGGCAACGATACGCCTCTGAATTGCGCGGCGAGGTAACCCAGGAGATCATCAGCCGCACCTGGAAGCAGGCCATCGCGGAGCGAGGGTTGGAACCTATAGCGGAACCCAAGGTCGAGAAAGTGGAAGCAGAGCCTGGTTCGCCGCTAAAGTTCGTGGTCTCCTTCGAAGTTTTGCCCAAAATAGAAGTTACTGATTATAAAGGTGTTACGATAACCATCCCCGCGCCGGTGATTCAGGATTCGGACGTGGAGGGCGCTTTGGAAAACCTCCGCCAGGAACACGCCCAGTACAGCCCCGTGGAAAACGGCGAAGTTCTCGACGCCCACTATGTCACCATTGCCCTTGACGGTGAGTTCGAAGGCGGCGGCAAGCCGATCCATGAGGAGGATGCCACACTGATCGTGGGTGCTCAGAGAACCAATCGCACATTTACCGAGAATCTCCTGGGAGCGCGTGTCGATGATACGCGTTCCTTCGATGTCACCTATCCGGCGGAGTACCGCCAGAAGCGGCTCGCCGGCAAGCGCGTGCACTACCATGTCAAGGTCAAGGAAATTAAAGAGAAACAGCTCGCTGAATTGACCGACGAATTTGCAGGCGAGATTGGCGCGGCCAATCTGGAGGAGTTGCGTGCCCGCATTCGGGATGAATTGGTAACGAAAGCCAGACAGACTGCCGAAGAGAAAGCGAGAGAATCAGCCTTGGATCAGATAGTCCAACGCCTCACGTTCGACGTGCCCGAGAGCATGGTCAAGGAAGAACTCGAGGAGCATGCCCGAGGGATCGCGGCAAACCTGGTCCAACAAGGCATCGATGTGAGCAAGACCTCCATCGATTGGAAAAAGGTATTTGACGAACAAAGACCCTTTGCCGAGCAGTCGGTGCGGCGGCGCATGGTGCTGGATGCGGTCGCTCGCCAGGAGAGCCTCGAAATAACGGATGCCGAGCTTGACGGCGAGTTCCAACAGATGGCGCAGAGAGGTGGGAAGTCGGCCGCCGTACTGCGGGCGCAATTCGAAAAGGATCAACGTCTTCAGGGATTTAGGATGTTTTTGCTGCAAAACAAGGCGCTTGATTTCATCTTCCGCAATGCTACTATTAGCGAGGGGTGAAGCATTGGCATTAATACCCATGGTAGTGGAGCAGACCAATCGGGGCGAACGCGCCTACGACATTTACTCCCGCCTTCTGAAAGACAATATCGTCTTCCTGGGCACGCCGATCGATGACAACGTTGCTAATGTCGTCACGGCGCAGATGCTGTTCCTCGAGGCCGAAGACCCGACCAGGGACATCTCGCTGTATATCAATTCTCCCGGGGGAGCCATCTCGGCGGGATGGCGATCTACGACACCATGCAGTTTATCCGGCCGGATGTCACCACCATATGCATCGGTCAGGCTGCAAGCATGGCGGCGTTGCTACTGGCTGCCGGAGCGCCGGGGAAGCGCTTTGCGCTGCCCAATTCCAGGGTTCTGATACATCAGCCCTCGATGAGCGGCCTCTCGGGCCAGGCGACCGATATCGACATCCATGCCAAGGAAATCATCAGGTTGCGCGAGTCCATGAATGTCATCCTGTCCCGACATACGCGGCAAACGGTGGAGAAAATCCAGGCTGATGTGGAACGCGATTACATCATGACGGCCGAGCAAGCCAAAGAGTACGGTATCGTTGATCAGGTCATCTCCAAGAAAGAGTAGCTGGAAGCAGTTCAAACCGGAGGAACCCGTTGAGAAAAGACGACGAGCGCGACGACATCCTGCGATGCTCATTTTGCTCGAAGAGCCAGAATGACGTAAAGAAGCTCATTGCAGGCCCCACAGTCTACATCTGCGATGAGTGCGTTGATGTCTGCAATGAGATCATCGCGGACGATGTCGTGACTTCACCCATCGGGGACAAACTTCCGAAGCCTTTGGAAATCAAAGAGTTCCTAGATCTTTACGTTATCGGCCAGGAACTCACCAAGAAGAAACTGGCGGTCGCGGTTTACAACCACTACAAACGGCTCGAGATTGCAAAAAAGCGCAGTGACCTGGAGCTGCAGAAGAGCAACGTGCTCTTGATCGGACCTACGGGCACCGGGAAAACGCTTCTCGCGCAGACGCTGGCCAAGATGTTGTCCGTCCCTTTTGCCATCGTGGATGCCACGACGTTGACGGAGGCAGGCTATGTGGGTGAGGATGTCGAAAACATCATCCTCAAACTCCTTCAGAATGCCGGCGGAGACAAGGAAAAGTGCCAGCAGGGCATAGTGTATATCGATGAGATCGATAAGATCGCGCGCAAGGACGAGAATCCTTCCATAACGCGCGATGTTTCGGGCGAGGGAGTGCAGCAGGCATTGCTCAAGATCCTGGAGGGGACGGTCGCCAACGTGCCCCCGCAGGGAGGTCGAAAGCATCCACACCAGGAGTTTATCCAGGTCGACACCACCAACATCCTGTTCATTTGCGGCGGCGCTTTCATAGGCCTCGAAAAAATCATCGAGCGGCGAGTAGGCAAGAAGAGCCTCGGCTTCCTGTCCGAAAAAACCACGAAGAACCGGAAACCGATTCCGCCGAACGTTCTGGATGTGACGCAGCCGCGCGACCTGATCAAGTTCGGCCTGATTCCGGAGTTCGTCGGACGACTGCCGGTAATCGGCTCCTTGTCCGAACTGGATCGCGCTGCCTTGATCGAGATATTGACCAAGCCGAAAAACGCTCTCGTGCGCCAATATCAGAAACTCTTCGATTTCGAAAACGTAAAGCTCAAATTCACGGACGACGCCATTGTCGCAATTGCCGAACAAGCCATGGAACGAAAGATGGGGGCGCGGGGATTGAAAATCATCCTCGAGGATCTTATGTTAGAAGTGATGTACGAGTTGCCGTCGCAGAAGAAGGTGAAGGAATTCATCGTCACTCGCGAAATGGTGGAAAACAAAGAGATCGTATTTACGCTGCTGGAAAAGGCCGGATAATTGAAAGCATGATAAACGAAGATCCCCCCAAGAGAACAGAACGCCTCCCCATGATCCCGATTCGGGACGTGGTTGTATTTCCCCACATGATGATTCCATTCGTGATCGGGCGCCCTTCCTCGATACGAGCGCTCGAATTTGCCCACGAGGGATCCAAGCGGGTGTTTCTTGCGACGCAGATCGACGCTTCGGTCGACGAGCCTAAGGCTAAGGATATCTACAGCGTGGGCACCGTTGCTAACATCGTCCAGAGCGTGAAGCTCTCCGACGGCAACATCAAAGTACTGGTCGAAGGCATCCAGCGCGTGCGGGCTCTGCGCCTGATCGACGAACCCGGCTTTTTCGTGGCGGACGTCGAGATTCTCGAGGAATCGTCGGTAGCCAGTGCGCGCACCAACATTTTGATCAAGCGGCTCCAGTCGGTATTCGAGCAGTTTTCCAAGCTCAGCCACAGCGTCAACTATGATGCAATCCTGAACGCGATGAAAACGCTGGATCCCTCGAAGCTGGCCGACAACATTTGCACCAATCTGCCGATCAGCGTCGAAGAAAAACAGCAGCTCCTCGAGACCGTCGATCTGGCCGAGCGCATCGAGAAGATCAACGAGATCATCGAGGTGGAGATCGAGAAAATCAAGGTGGATCGCAACATCCAGGGGCGCGTGAAGCGCCAGATGGAGCGGGCGCAAAAAGAGTATTACCTGAACGAGAAAATGAAGGCGATCCAGAAAGAACTGGGCCGCAAGGACGAAAAGACGGAGCTGGAGGATCTCAAGAAGCAGGTGGAAGCGGCCAAAATGCCGAAGGAAGCCCATGACAAGGCCATGAAGGAGATCCAGCGCCTTGAGATGATGCCGCCTATGTCGGCGGAGTCGAGCGTCTCGCGGACCTATCTGGACTGGCTCATCGCCATGCCCTGGAACAAGAAGTCAAAAGAGATCCGCGACATGCGCTGGTCCATGAAAGTCCTGGAGGAAGACCATTACGGGCTGGAGAAGGTCAAGGACCGCATTACAGAGTTTCTCGCCGTGCGCACGCTGCTTAAAAAGCCGCAAGGCACCATATTGTGTTTCGTCGGCCCGCCGGGCGTCGGCAAGACTTCTTTGGGCAAGTCAATCGCACGCGCAACCGGGCGAAAGTTCGTGCGTTTGTCGCTGGGAGGCGTGCGGGACGAGGCGGAAATTCGCGGGCACCGGCGCACTTACATCGGAGCGCTTCCAGGGCAGATCATCCAGTACATGAAGAAGGCCGGCACGAAGAACCCGGTTTTCATGCTCGATGAAGTCGACAAGATGAGCATGGATTTTCGGGGCGATCCCTCGGCAGCCTTGCTTGAAGTGCTGGATCCCGAGCAGAACCACATGTTCGTCGACCACTATCTCGACACCGAGTTCGACCTCTCGATGGTCATGTTTATTGCTACTGCTAACGTGCTGCACACGATCCCACGGGCCTTGCAGGATCGCATGGAGGTCCTCCAACTCTCGGGATACACCGAACTGGAGAAGCTCCAGATCGCCAAGCGCTTCCTGGTCAAGAAACAGATGGAAGGCAATGGGCTGAAATCTGATCAGATCGAATTCACGGACGAGGGCCTGCTGGAGCTCACGCGCAAATATACCCGCGAGTCGGGCGTCAGAAATCTCGAGCGCGAGATAGCGAACGTCTGCCGCAAGACAGCGAAGAAGATCATCATCGCGGAATCCAGCCACGCGCGCATTACGCCGGAAGTGGTGGAGCAACTGCTCGGAAAGCCCAAGTTCCGGGAGCAAGTTGGGGTCGAAAGCAACCAGATCGGAGTCGCTACCGGGCTTGCCTGGACAGAGGTTGGCGGTGAAGTGCTCTTCACAGAAGCTTCCCTGATGGATGGTAAAGGACAGCTCATCATGACCGGCAAGCTGGGCGAGGTCATGCAGGAATCCGCGCGCGCCGCCATGTCCTTTGTGCGCACCCGTACCGCCCTCTATGGCATCAGCCGCGATTTTTACCGGAAAATGGATGTGCACATTCACATCCCGGAAGGAGCAATCCCCAAGGATGGCCCATCGGCAGGCATCACCATGGCGACGACGATCGTTTCCGTCCTCACTCGGATCCCGGTCCGTAACGATGTTGCCATGACGGGTGAAATCACTCTGCGCGGCAAAGTCCTCCCAATCGGAGGGGTGAAAGAAAAACTCCTGGCGGCGCACCGCGCCGGGATGAAGGAAGTCATTCTTCCCAGAGAGAACGAAAAGGATCTCCAGGACATCCCACAGGACATCCTGGATGCGATGAAGGTCAACCTCGTGGAAACCATGGACGAAGTTTTGCAGTTGGCACTCGAGCGAGTCCCTGTTCCCCAGGGGCAGGTTGCCGAATTGTCCGTCCGTCCAAACGAGAACATCGCACATTGATCGGTTTTGCCCGCCGATGCATCACTCATGAAGGCGGCAAGATCCTGCACGTTGGGTGTTGAACGCAGATACAGCTGAAATCGGGCTCTCCCGATTTGCCGGAATCACCGCAGCGGCGAAGAAGTCGTGAAGCAGACTCAGACAAAGTTCATGGCCAGCGCCTTCTCGGAGCACGAATTCCCGCGCCCCGAAATTCCCGAAGTCGCGCTGGCAGGCCGATCGAATGTCGGGAAATCGAGCCTGATCAACAGGCTCGTCGGAGTAAAGGGTTTGGCCCGGATCAGCTCAACGCCAGGCAAGACCCGTAGCATCAATTTTTATAGCTGTGACGGCTCCTTCTTACTGGTGGATCTACCCGGATTCGGGTTTGCAAAGGGGAAGGACGGCAGCCGGGAATGGAAGCGGTTGGTCGAACGTTACTTTGAGCGTGGTTCGGCCGTTGCCCTGGTGGTTCACCTGGTGGATGCACGCATGCCGCCCACGGCACTGGATCTTCAGTTTGCAGAATGGGTGCAGCACTTGCAGATTCCACGCCTTGTGGTGGCCACCAAAGCCGATAAGCTATCCGGCAACCAACGAGCCGCTCAATTGCGGTTGATTTGTGAAGCGTTACCTGAAGTGCCGGTGATCCTTTCTTCCGCGGTCACCGGGATAGGATGCAAGGAGATTTGGAACCGGGTGGTCGATGCCACCCAAATCGATAACCTGCGAGAGAAATCCCCGAGAGTTTAACTGAACCTTAACCTACCGGAGCCTCTCCCCCCTGGAGGGTAGTTATGCCTGAGACGACGCAACGTCGCAATCATGTCAACAATGCCAACGGCCGGGAAAACGGCCGCGAGAAAGAAAAGGAAAATGACCATCTCAATATTCGCGAACTGAAAGAGATGAACATTTCCGCGCTGACGCAGGTAGCCAAGGACCTTAACGTTCCCGGCTATACCGGAATGCGCAAGCAGGAGCTGATTTTCCAGATCCTGAAGGCGCAGACCGAGCAGAGCGGATTGATCTTCTCCGAAGGGGTCCTGGAGTGCCTGCCCGAGGGATTCGGTTTCCTTCGTGCCCCGGATTACAACTACTTGCCGGGGCCGGACGACATCTACGTTTCCCCTTCCCAGATCCGCAAGTTCGACTTGAGAACGGGAGACACGATTTCAGGCCAGATCCGGCCTCCCAAGGACGGTGAGCGATACTTCGCCTTGATCAAGGTCGAAGCCGTGAATTTCGAGCACCCCGATGCGGCCAAGGACAAGATTTTCTTCGATAACCTGACCCCGCTTTATCCGCATGAGGCGTTCAAGTTGGAGACCTCGACCGACAACCTCTCGGGACGCGTGATGGACATGCTGGCGCCCGTAGGAAAAGGCCAGCGCGGCCTGATCGTCTCCCCTCCACGCACCGGCAAAACCATGCTGCTGCAGTCAATCGCCAATTCGATTTCCAGGAATCACCCCGACGTCGTTCTCATCGTGCTCCTGATCGATGAACGCCCTGAAGAAGTGACCGACATGCAGCGTTCGGTCAAAGGCGAGGTGATCAGTTCCACCTTTGATGAGCCCGCCTCGCGCCATGTTCAGGTGGCGGAAATGGTGCTCGAGAAGGCCAAGCGCTTCGTTGAGCACAAACGCGACGTCGTGATCCTGCTCGACAGCATCACGCGCCTCGCCCGTGCCTACAACACCATCGTCCCTCCCAGCGGAAAGGTGCTGTCCGGCGGCGTCGACAGTAACGCTCTGCAGCGCCCCAAGCGCTTCTTTGGAGCGGCGCGCAACATCGAAGAGGGCGGCAGCCTGACCATCATCGCGACTGCCCTGATCGACACCGGTAGCCGCATGGACGACGTCATATTTGAAGAATTCAAGGGAACGGGCAACATGGAGCTGCATCTGGACCGGAAGCTGGTCGACCGTCGTGTCTTCCCTGCCATCGACATCAATAAGTCCGGCACCCGCAAGGAAGAGCTGCTACTTCCGTCTACAGATTTGAATCGGATCTGGATCCTGCGCAAAGTTCTGAATCCGCTCTCCGTCACCGAGAGCATGGAACTCCTGCTCGAAAAACTCTCGAAGACCAAGAGTAACGCCGACTTCCTCGGAGCCCTCTCCGGAGGGTAGGAGCCTGTCCGAGAATTACTTCCCGTTCAGCCGGCGGCAAAATGCCCCAATGCGGGAAACAAAATCACGCGCGCCCGTGCGCTTTTCCATTTCGGCCACGATCGCGCTGCCGACGACGGCGCCGTCGGCAACTTCCCATACCGCGCGCACCTGTTCCGGCTGCGAGATGCCGAAGCCGACCGCAATGGGAAGATGCGTGTGCGCGCGCACGCGCTGCACCGTGGGAAGCACGGATTCCGAGAGCTGCGCATTCGCTCCGGTGACGCCCGTGCGCGAAACCACATAAACGAATCCCCGGCAACACTCGACGATCTTTCCGATCCTCTCATCACTGCTTGTGGGCGCAGCCAGGAAAATAGCATCCAGACCGTGGCGGCCGAGACACGCGCAGTATTCGGTTCCCTCCTCCGGCGTCATGTCGGTCACGAGAACCCCGTCCATACCCGCCGCGCGGGCATCGTGCGCCAATTCTTCCAACCCGTATTGCAGGATCGGGTTGAAATAGCTGAAGAGGACCAGGGGGATCGAGCTTTCGCGCCGGATGGTCTTCACTGCCTCAAGATAATCACCGAGCCGGTAGCCGTTGCGCAGCGCCCGTTCCGAAGAGCGTTGAATGGTCGGTCCATCGGCGACCGGATCCGAGAACGGGATTCCCAGTTCTACTATGTCGGATCCGGCGCGCTCGAGTTCGGGAACCAGGCGCACCGTGGTTTCCAGGTCCGGATCGCCCGCGGTGATGAAGGGGATGAAAGCCTTCTCTCGCCGCCGGTTCAATTGCGCAAAAGTCGTCTCTATCGCACGCGCCATCTCGTGTCTCGCTATCCGTGAAATCCGTTGCTGTATTTACGAACCACAGTACCAGCCCTCGAAGGTTCAGCTTCCCGGGGATTCGCCAAGCATTTCGGACACCTGATTGACATCCTTGTCGCCGCGGCCGGAAAGATTGATCACGACCAGCGTGTCCCGATTCAATTCCGGCGCGCGACGAACCATTTCTGCAACGGCGTGCGCGCTCTCGAGCGCCGGTATGATCCCTTCAAGCCGGCTCAGCAGCTGAAACGCTTCCAGCGCCTCCTGGTCCGAGGCTGACGTGTACTCCACTCGCCCTTGGTCGTGCAGGTACGAATGCTCGGGTCCGACCGCCGGATAGTCAAGGCCTGCCGAAACGGAGTGAGTGCCGGCAATCTGTCCGTCCTCATCCTGCAGCACGAAACTCCGGGTGCCCTGGAGCACGCCTTCTTTGCCGCCCATAAAGCGGGCTGCGTGGTCACCGAGCGCGCTGCCGCGTCCGCCGGCTTCGACGCCGATCATGCGCACCGACCGGTCAGCTAGAAAGTGATGGAACAACCCGATGGCGTTGCTCCCGCCGCCCACGCAGGCGACCAGAAGATCCGGCAGGCGTTTCTCAAGCGCCAGGATCTGAGTGCGCGTTTCCTTTCCGATCACGGATTGGAATTCGCGCACCATCCAGGGGTAGGGATGGGCTCCCAGGACGGACCCGAGCAGGTAATGAGTGTGCCGGACGTTGGTCACCCAATCGCGCATCGCCTGGTTGATCGCGTCCTTCAGTGTGCGGCTGCCCGCATCGACCGGGGTGACTTTGGCACCCAGCAGGCGCATGCGAAACACGTTGAGCGCTTGTCTGCGCATGTCTTCGGTTCCCATGTAGATTTCGCACTCCATGCCGAAGAGTGCGGCGACGGTCGCAGTCGCCACCCCGTGTTGCCCCGCACCCGTTTCCGCAATGATGCGTGTCTTGCCCATGCGGCGCGCCAGCAGAATCTGACCCAGGGCGTTGTTGATCTTGTGCGCCCCGGTATGATTGAGATCCTCGCGTTTGAGGTAGATGCGGCAGCGTCCAAGATGGCTTTCCAGCCGGCGGGCGCGCGTGAGGGGCGTCGGACGGCCGGAGTAGTTGTGCAACAGGTCTGCCAGCTCCGACTGAAATGATGAATCCTGAAGCGCGTCCCGGAAGGCTGCCTCCAGCTCCAACAGCGGATCCATCAAGGTTTCGGGAACAAACCTTCCTCCATAAGGACCGAAGTGACCGCGTTCGTCCGGAAGCTCGGAATACTCTGGACTGGAATTACTTTGTTGCATGAAGAACCTCGTCCATGAAGGCTGCCAGCTTGCCGGGATCTTTTTTCCCGGGGCGACTCTCGACGCCGCTGCAGACATCCACACCATAGGGCCGCACGACGCGAATCGCCTCCGTCACATTGACCGGGCTGAGCCCTCCCGCCAGAATGAATCTTTTCCCTGCTGGCAAGCAGCGCAAGAGCGACCAGTCGATGGCCTGCCCGGTGCCGCCGAACCGCTGATCGTCCTTCACATCCAACAGAATCGTCCGCACAGAGAAATTATCGAGGAGCGTGGGATCCCAATTCAAGCCAACGCCCACGGCCTTGATCAGAGGCCACGCTCCCAGATTGCCGCAGTATTCGGCCGATTCGTCTCCATGCAGCTGAATGACCTGCACGCCGGCGCCTCGTGCGGTCCTTTCCACTGCACACGGATCGGGGACGTTCACGAACACACCCACAGTCGTGGCAAATGGCGGCAGGCGGCGGATGATTTCGCGAGCGGCTGCGGAATCGATAAAACGCGGGCTCGGGGGAAAGAAATTAAACCCGAGTGCGTCGGCGCCCAGATCGAGCGCCATCACGGCATCCTCATGGTTCGTGATTCCGCAGACCTTGACTCTTACCCTCACAGATCAGACCTCGACCTAAGTACACGATTCCATAAATACAGTGACGAATTTATGAATCACAGTTCTCATTTTCTCGTCAGGGCCGACACAAAGCCCGCCAGCGCCTCGCCCGGCGAGGCCGCACGCATCAGAGTTTCGCCGATGAGGAAGCCCCGATAGCCGAGCCCCGCCATGGCAGCGACATCCGCGGGGGTGCGCAAGCCGCTTTCCGCCACCGCGATCACTTCGCGAGGGAAATGAGCTGCCAGACGCCGGCAGACATCGAGAGAAATCTCGAAGCTTTTCAAATCGCGGCTGTTCACTCCGATCAGCGTGGATCCCGCCTGGACCGCGCGTTCCAACTCCTCCTCGGAGTGCACTTCGACGAGAGCATCCATGCCCAGTTCCTCGGCATAGCTGCGCAAGTCGCTGAGCCGCGCTTCGTCCAGGAGCGCGGCAATCAAGAGCACGGCGTCGGCGCCGGCGTGGCGCGCCTCCAGGATCTGATACGGATCCACGATGAAGTCCTTGCGCAACAGCGGCACCTCCGTGTGCCAACGCAAAGATGCGAGGGTTTCCAGCTCGCCCTGAAAGAAGTTTGCTTCCGTTACGACAGAGATCGCCGCGGCCCCTGCCCGCTCATATTCTTCCGCAATGCGCAGGGAGTCAAAGTCCTGCCGAATTATGCCGGCGGACGGGGAAGCCTTCTTGATTTCCGCAATGATTCCCGGCCGGCGCTTCAGGCTACCCTTGAGCGACCGGACTTGGGGCGCCCTTGCGAGCGCCAGCTGGATCGATTCCGCGGGAAATTTGTTCTGCGCGCTCGCGATCTCCGGAATTCTGGCCGTCACAATCTGTTCGAGAATCGTTCCTCTGAGTTCCGGCGGCAGGCTGTATTTCACGGCAACGGATGTCATCGAAGATACCTCGTTTCAAGCGGTTCCGAGCAGCGTGATTTGTTGGGTCTGTCACCCTTTGCCCGTGACACGAAGTTCCGCAGGAGTTTCATTCCCTCGTCGGTCAGAATCGATTCAGGATGGAACTGGACCCCTTCGACGGAATACATCCGATGCCGCAACCCCATGATGATGTCGTCGGCGGTGCGTGCGGAGATCTCAAGGCAATCAGGCAGATCCCGGGAAGCGACAATGAGCGAGTGATAGCGTGTGCCCTGAAACGGGTTTGGCAGGCCGCTGAAAATCGTCCTCCCGTCATGAAGGATCTCGCTGGTCTTGCCGTGCATGAGGACTGGCGCAGGCACGATGCGCCCGCCGAAGGCCGCTCCGATCGCCTGATGGCCGAGACAGACTCCGAGGATGGGAACCCTGCCGGAAAACCTGCGGATCGCGTCCACGATGATCCCGGAATTTTCGGGCCGGCCGGGGCCGGGTGATATAACGATGGCCTCCGGGGCGAGAGCTTCGATTCCGGCCAGCCCGATGGCATCATTGCGCACGACCTTAAGATCCTCTCCCAGCTCGCCCAGATACTGGACCAGATTAAAGGTAAAGGAATCATAATTGTCGATGACAAGAATCATGGCCGGTCCGCCCCCTGACGCAGCCCCTGGTGCGCGAAGTCGACGGCGCGGAGAAGGGCGCGAGCCTTGTTCAGGGATTCCTCGCGCTCTCGAACAGGTTGGGAGTCCGCCACGATCCCTCCCCCAGCCTGGACATAGGCTGTTCCGTCCCGGATCACCAGGGTCCGCAGAGCGATGCATGTATCCAGGTTGCCGGAGAAATCGGCGTAGCCGACCGCGCCGCCGTAGACCCCTCTGCGGCATGGCTCAAGTTCCTCGATGATCTCCATGGCACGCACCTTGGGAGCACCCGAGACGGTGCCCGCGGGAAGACATGCCTCCAAGGCATGGAGACAGTCCAGGTCCTCGCGCAACCGTCCCTCGACGCTGCTCACGAGATGCATCACATGGCTGTACTTCTCGACGCGCATCAAGTCCGTGACCTTGACCGTACCGTAATCACAGACCCGGCCCAGATCGTTGCGCCCCAGATCCACGAGCATGACATGCTCGGCACGCTCCTTGGGGTCGGCGCGCAGTTCGCAGGCGAGTCGATCGTCTTCTTCCGGGGTCGCGCCCCGGGGACGCGTCCCCGCAATGGGGCCGTATTCGACGCGGCGTCCGCGCACCTTCACGAGCATTTCGGGAGAGGCGCCCACGAGGTACAGCCTGTCCATGCGCAGGAAGATCATGTAGGGAGAGGGGTTGATGAAGCGCAGAGCCCGATAGATGTCGAAAGGATCGCAGGAGATCTTCATGGCCAGCCGCTGCGACAGCACGACCTGAAAAATGTCGCCCGCGGTGATATAGGATTTTGCTTTCTCAATGTTCGCGTAGTACTGCTCCGCCGTCAGATTGGAGAACACCTCGGGCATCATGGCACTGGGCGCGGGCGCGGGCAGCGAGATCGGGACCGTGAGGCGTTTCTCGGTCTGTTCGATGCGCAACACGGCGTCCCGGTACCTGGCCTCGAGGTTTTGGGTTCCCTCCGGATTCAGAACGTTGGCAATAATGTGAATCCGGTGACGCAGGTGATCGAAAGCCAGAATGGTGGAGAAATACATCATGTGAAAGTCATCCAGCTCCAGATCATCGATCGCCAGCGAGGGAATTCGCTCCGATTGGCGCACGAAATCGTATCCGAAATAGCCGACGCCGCCCGCCAGGAACGGAGGCATGTCGGGCATCGGCACCGATCGGTATTTGCGCAAAATCTCCCGCATCCGGTCGTACGGCTTTCCTTCCTCGCTTCTGACCTCGCCCAGCTCCTCCGTTACGATGACGTTGCCTTTCCCGTGAATGACAAGAAACGGGTCCCACCCGAGGAACGAATACCTGGCAAGGCGCTCTCCTCCCTCCACGCTCTCGAGGAGAAAGACCCGGTTGCGCCCCTGCGCGACGCGCAAAAATGCGGCCGCCGGCGTCAGCAGATCCCCGAGAATATCCTTGTGCACCGGGATGACACTTCCTTGTTTTGCGAGTACCGCAACCTCTTCCAGTGACGGGCGAATCATCGTTCAGTTCTCCACCCTGTAGCGACTTCCAGGTGCTTCGGCCGGTTCTCTTTCAGTGTCACAAATAAAAAAGCCGTGAACTTCGTCCGGCTGTTCACGGCCTGGTCCCACTCATTCATTCAAAGCGGGCGTTTCAGGAAATATCCAGTGAACAGTCCAGGGAGGCTGAACCTCCCCGGCGCCAGTACCACTGATGCGTTTCCCAAAACCTGGTCCCCGTCATTTTCGCGAGCCACTCCTCTTCTATTACTACCATAGCAAAGCCAGTCCGGCAACGCCTAATGCACAAGCCTCTCCGTGGCCGGTCTGCAAAATTGGTGACAGTCACCTCTTTTCGTTCTCCTCAGGTGAATCCGCCAAGATGCTCGCGGCGAAAAAAGGTGACTGTCACCAATTTCGGTGATGTGTCGGAGATGCAACAGCGTCCCTCTCCCCCCAAAAAACAGAAGCAACGGTTTCATATACAAACTGTTCTGATACAATCATTTACCTAAGATAATCGCGAAGGCTGGCAGACGGCATGAAAGTTGCTTGGTATTAAATTTTGCCGCTGAATGGCGGTTCAAGTGGCATCAATGATCCGGTGGACCTTCCAGGGAAGGAAGCGCTCTCATGTACAAATTCCAGCGAACGCTGCGCACTCCGTTGCAGTTCGACGGCATTGGATTGCATACCGGCTACTCGGTGCATCTCGAATTAGTTCCCGCGCCGGCAAATACCGGCATCCTCTTCCGGCGCACGGACCTTAGGAATTTTGAAATCGAGGCGACGCGCGCCCACGTAGCCAGGGTCAGTTACGCCACAACCCTGATGAAAAAGGGTGTCATGATTTCCACCGTCGAACATCTGCTTTCGACGCTTTACGGCCTGGGCATCGACAACCTGTACCTCGATCTCAACTCGATGGAAGTCCCGATTATGGACGGAAGCGGACTGGTTTTCATGGATGCGATCGAGAAGGCCGGCATCGAAGAGCAGAGCGAACTGCGCGAGTACCTGATCATCCAGGAGCCGATCGAAGTGCGCCAGGACGGCAAAGTGGCCGGCGTGTATCCGCATCCCACGCCGAAGGCGACCTACATCATCAATTTCGAGCACAACGCGATCGGGCGCCAGCGGATCGATCTTGAGCTTACGCCGGAGTCCTACCGATCCGAGATCGGGCCGGCGCGCACCTTCGGTTTTGTTGCGGACGTGGAGTACCTGCGCCGTTGCGGGCTGATCCGCGGCGGCTCTCTGGAAAATGCCATCGTGCTGGACGAATCCGGGATAGTAAACCGGGAACTGAGGTTCCCGGATGAGTTCGTAAGGCACAAGATGCTCGATCTGCTCGGAGACGTCTCACTGGTCGGCCGTCCCATCATCGGCCATCTCTACGCCGAGAAAGCAGGACACGCCATTCATACGGCGCTTGCGGATCGCATTGCTCGCTTGCGGAAGAAATTTCGGGTCTGCACGCTTGCCGACCTCGATCCGGTCCTCGAAGCGCAGCGAGCCAGTTGAGTTCAAGAAGGCGACGGATTCCAAGCTTATTCGAGGAAACGCTTGGCTGCATTTCATTACCATGGTAATATGTTTGCATGGTCATCGCGCATTCTAAAGTCACCGCCCAGGGGCAGATATCGGTACCGGTCGAAGTGCGCCGGAAACTCGGGATCGGTCCGGGTTCCGTTCTGGAGTGGGATGAGTACGGGGACGGGATTCTGGTTCGCCGGGCCGGCCGCTATTCATCCGAGGATGTGCACCGGGCGTTGTTCCCCGAAAAACCTCCGTCGACCCGAAGCATCACAGAGATGAAAGAAGGGGTGCGTCGGCACACAAGGAAGCGGCATGCGCGCCGTTGACAGCAATGTGCTGGTGAGGTTGATCACCCGCGACGACCCCAAGCAAGTGGACGCTGCCGAGGCATTCGTCGCACCGGGCGCTTGGGTCTCGCATCTCGCGCTGGCGGAGGCGACCCGGGTGCTTTCCGCGGTTTACGAGTTGGGAGCGCCGGAGATTGCGACAGCCGTTGACATGCTCTTGACCCACAAGGATCTCACGCTTCAAGAATCGTAGGTCGTATCGGCTGCGCTGGAGCACTTCCGGCGGAAGCCATCGCTAGGTTTTTCTGACTGTCTCTTGCTCGAGGTAGCTCGCAAGGCAGGACACCTGCCACTCGGTACGTTCGATCGTGATCTTGGCAGGCTCAATGGGGCAGAGAAGTTATAAACTGCCGCCGTCGCACGAACGATCCGACGAACAGTCTTGCGGTCAGACCTGTCGTTATGAATTGCTGGAGCGCAGCCTCAATCCGGACGGCGCAAAACCGCGCGAACCGGCGACCCGTCCAAGCCTGACAACTTCAGCGGCAGGCAGATCAGCTCATAATCGCCCGGTGGAGTGTGTGCGAGGCGCACCCCTTCCAGAATCGCAATTCCCTGCTCATTCAAAATCTTGTGGCAAGGAAGCGACTTGCTGGTGAACGCGTCGACCGATGGCGCGTCGGTGCCGACGAGCCGCAGGCCTTTCGCGGCGAGAAACTCGGCGCCGTCTTCAGCTAGGCAGACGAAATCTCGTTCAAAACGATCTCCCCCGCTCTCGCCGGAGCGCGTCCGGAACAGGATTCGTTCCACACCCTTCCAATCCAGGCGCGCGAGGTACGGCTCGGAGATGCGCCGCTCTTCCGCGGGCACGGCAACTACGCGCGCCGGCCCCATGCAGGGTTGCAGGGGAACGCTGCCGACGTCATGCGCCGCATCATCGAAGTGATAGGGCGCGTCGAGGTGCGTGCCTGTATGCACGCTCATCGTGACGGCGGAGACATTGCACGAATCACCCTTCTCAATCCGCATGGACCAACGATGCCGGAATTTCTGATCGCCCGGCCAGACGACAATCCTGTCATCAATAGTCTGTGAAATGTCATAGATCGGCATAATTATCCTGATTTTGGAATTCGGATATTGGATTCGGTAGCGATAACTGTTTAGCCCTTTTCTGAAAACCAGATCGCATGCCAGATGGAAAACTAACCTCAAAGGCTCCAAGAGCTCAAAGAATCTCCAAGAAAGCGTATTGGATCGGAAGCCGACGCCTCTTGGAGATTCTTTGAGTACTTTGAGTTTTTGAGGTTACTTTTGTCATCCGAAATCCAAAATCTATTTGGGGGGCACCGGCTTGGAGAAAAAGTTGTCCTGAAGCCCGGTGTTATATTCGATCTTGAGAATGAACTGCTGGGAAAGCTGGTGGCCGTTCCGAGAAGTGTCGATGCGCAGCGGCGTATTGATGCCCTGGATCGCGTGCCACTGGCTGAATTCCTGGGTTTCTCGATAGTGTATTCCGCGCTTGTCAATCACCTGATACTCGATCTTGGCAGGCAGCTTGCTGAGCCGGTCGAAATAAATTGTCACCTCGTCGTTATCGGTATCCAGCAGCTTGACTGCCTCGAGCTTGATGTCGGTTTCTCCCACCCCCATATAGAACAGCCGGGTGTCGGGATTCTTGTACCGGTACCGGAATATGGTCTCGATGCTGTGTTTCACCGCGTCCTTGAAATCCTGCATCTCCGCTGGGCTAGCGTCGCGCGTATCTTTCTGGCCCTCGAGAATCCAGCCCTGATTCTTTTCGAGATTGAAAACGGTCACGTCGCGCTCTTTTTTCTTGTTTCCCACTTCGAACCGGCTTTTGTCAGGCAGTTTGGTCCAATCGTCGAATTTGATAAGCCCGGAAGAGTTGCCGTCGCGATCGAATTGGAAGTAGTTGCCGTTGGACACCGTGTCCGTTACCTTGAGATAGGTGTCTCCCCCCAAGTTCAGAATGGCATCCTGAAACAGCTTCTGAATTCTCTCAGTGTCCGGATCCTGTCCGCGCACCGGCAGCAGGCCGCAAAATAGCAACATCAAAATCACAGCGGGTGCAGGCTTCCTCATACCTTCTTACCCTCTCGATTCGGGAGGCAGCGCGGATCAGCTGCCGATGTATTTCGCATAGACGCGGCGCGCCTCATCCACGTCATGAGTGCCGCGCACAATGGCCCTGCCGTCACGGAATAAAGCGATTTCGTAGCCATCCAAAGTGGCTCTCAATAAAAATTCGTTATAGGTGACCGCGCCCGAGCGCGCAAGCCGCTCCGCAATGATCTTGAAATCCACCGCGGCAGGCGCGGTGCGATAGACCTGGACGGCATCCCGTCCGCACAACGACAGCGTCTTCCCTTCGTGTTTTCCATCAAGGAACTCAAAAATCCCCTTTCCACAAGCGGGGCAATCGGCGTTTCGATGCAATTGCAGGAAGTTCAAGCTGGATGCGCGATTCTCCCAAAGGTCAACAGACATTAGCCGGCCGTTCAAGCGGTCGAGATTCCCGGTCAGGATCTTGAGCGCTTCCGCGGATTCAAGCGCGGCTACTAAATGGACGATGGGACCGATGACGCCGGCCGTATCGCATGTGGGCGAACTGCCCGGTGGCGGCAATTGCTCCAGCACGCATCGGAGGCAGGGCGTCGTTCCAGGAACAAAGGCAAAACTCATTCCATAGGCTCCCACGCAGGCGCCGTATATCCACGGGACCTTCCACTTCAGACTGGCATCGTTGATCAAAAAGCGGGTCTCGAAATTGTCGGTGCCGTCTAGAATCAGATCGTGATCGGGAACGAGAGCAGCAATCGTGCCTGCATTCACATCCAGAATCTGCGGGACCAGATTGACCTCGCTGTTGATCGCGGACAGATGCCGCGCTGCCGCGGTAGCCTTCGGCAACCCGGCGCTGCAGTCCGCCTCCGTGAAGAGCGATTGGCGCTGAAGGTTCGTTTCATCGATGTAATCGCGGTCGGTAATCGTAAGCCGGCCCACGCCGGCCCGTGTCAAGATCTCGGCCATGACCGAACCGAGACCTCCGCACCCCACCAATAGCACCCGGCTCCTGCGGAGCTTGTCCTGCCCTTCCAAACCCACGCCGTGGAACAGAATCTGTCGCGAATAGCGCGCATCGGATACCAAAAAGAACCTCCCAGATGTATGCCTGCTCTAAGACTACAAGCAATATTACGCAAAATCCAGCAAGGTATGTCCAAGACTATCTTGGAGCGGCGCGCACGATTGCCGCTGAAGTCTCCGATGCCCGTGCCATTTGCATTTGCATCGACCGGAAGTCTCTCTGATATAATTCCATATTCAATGAGCTGGTAGCAGTTTAGCCCTTTTTTGAAAACCGGATTGCATGACCGGATTGCAAAGCGAACCCCTAAGACTCAAAGTACTCAAAGAATCTCAAAGAGGCGTCGGCTTCTGTGGCCCTATGAGGGGAGACGCCTTACTATCCGATAGGCTTTCTTGGAGATTCTTCGAGTACTTTGAGTCTTGGAGGTTGGTTTTCTATCATTCCGAGGACACCAAATCCTTGTCGCCGGGGCTAAACTGTTCCATCATCGGGAAGATTGGTTCATATGCGCAAAAGAAATGCTCGCGGCGGGACTCGCTCCAAGGGATCTTCTTTCCTGAAGGTTCTGAAGATCGTCATAGCCCTGGGAAGCATCCCGGTCATCATCCTCGCCGCCATCTTGATTTACTACTATTACGTCTTCGACCGCGCGATCAATGAGAAGTTGGGCAATCGCACGGAGATTGCGGGGACAGAGATCTACGCTGCCCCCGGGACCGTTTATCCGGGAAAGCCGATATCGACTTCGGAGTTCGTGGAGCAACTGCACCACCTGGGCTATGCGGAAAACAGTGCCGCCGGGAGCGCGAACGCGTGCACGTTCCGGGTGGACAGGAAGAATCACATCATTGTTCAGAATGACGCCTCGCTTCCGGAAGACGCCGGTCGCGCTGTCGGGATCGGTTGGTCCAGCGGCGCGATCCAGGACATCGTCGAGGTGGCCTCCGGGCAAAACCTCGACCGCTTCGCTTTAAAACCGGACCTGGTGAGCAACATTATCAACAAAAACCGCGAAAAGCGCCGCTATGTAGCCTACCACAATATCCCACAGGTCTTGATAAATGCGATCCTCGCATCGGAGGACCGGCGGTTCTTCAGCCATAAAGGGGTCGATCCCGTGCGCATCCTGAAGGCGGCGTGGATCGACATCCGCAAAGGGGAGACCGTGCAAGGGGCGAGCACGCTGACCCAGCAATTCGTGAAGAATTTCTTCCTGACCCAGCGGCGCACCTGGAGGCGCAAACTGGCAGACGCTTACATGTCGATCCTGCTCGAACAGAGGCTCTCCAAGCAGGAGATTTTTGAACTCTACTCCAACGACGTTTACCTGGGACAGCACGGTTCATTCAGCATCATGGGGGTTGGCGAAGGCGCGGACGCGTTTTTCAACAAGAACGTCGCAGATCTCACCCTTGGCGAGGCGGCGACGCTGGCGGGCATCATCACGGCGCCTAACCGTTACACGCCGCTTCGGTATCCGGAACGGGCGAAGCAGCGCCGCGATCTCGTCCTGGATCACATGGCGGAGTATGAGATGATCACGCCACGCCAGCGCGACGAGGCCGAGGCGCAACCGCTCGGCGTCAAGCCGTCGAACATCCTGAATTACTCGGACGCACCGTACTTCGTGGATTACGTTCAGGACATTCTGAGCGAGGCGTTGGGAGACGCCGCGTTGGCGAAATCGCACGACAAGATCTACACCACTCTCGACATGGATCTGCAGAAGGCCGCCTTCGAATCGATCCGCGAAGAAACGTTGAAGCTTGACGAGTATTTCGCCAAGGGCAAGCGGGCTATTCCTCCGGGCACCGTGCAGACTAGTCTGATCGCCGTCGATCCCAGGAACGGTCATGTGCTTGCAATGATCGGCGGCAGAAACTATGGCACCAGCCAGTTCAACCGCATCACCCAGTCAAAACGGCAGCCCGGAAGCATTTTCAAGCCGTTTGTTTATGCCGCGGCACTTGAGACCGCCAACTACAGTGTTACGCCGTTGACCGCGGCTTCCACAGTTCTAGACGAGCCGACCGAGTTCGAGTTCGAGAATCTGGTTTACGACCCAAAAAATTTTAAGGACGAATATCTGGGCCAGGTGACCATGCGCCAGGCCATCACCAAATCCTTAAACGTTGCCACGATCAAGTTCGCCGAAAAAGTGGGCTTTGGGAAAATAACGGATCTGGCCCACCGTCTGGGACTGAACGAGGCAATCAAACCCTACCCTGCAATGGCGATCGGCGCCTTCGAGGTCACGCCCCTGGAAATGGTGAGGGCCTATACGGCATTTGCAACCGACGGGATGCTCTCGGACCTGGTGCCGATCAGCAAAGCCGTTGACGTCACAGGGAAAACTGTCTTTGAGATGGAGAGCAAGGCCAAGCGGGTGCTGTCGCCCCAGGTTACCTTCATGATGACTTCCCTGCTGCAATCGGTCATGAACGAGGGAACCGGAGCGGGAGTGCGCGCCGCCGGCTTCTCACTTCCGGCAGCCGGCAAGACGGGAACTTCCCGCGATGGCTGGTTTGCCGGCTATACTCCTGATTTGTTGTGCATTGTGTGGGTCGGATTTGATGACAACCGCGAACTCAATCTGCCCGGTGCTCAGTCTGCTCTCCCCATCTGGGCTGCCTTCATGAAAAAGGCCGTGACCTTGAGGCCATTGAACCGCGAGGAGTTTCCCGTACCCGAAGGCATAGCGCAGATCGAGATTGATCCGACTACGGGGCTCCTGGCCACAGACCATTGCCTCGCCCGCCAAATGGAGTACTTCATCAAGGGAACGGAACCATTGATCCCGTGCTATGGCAATCCTTACGAACAGCTGGCGGGGGGTGCCGGCCGGAGTATCTACTCATCTCCTTCCAAATCCACGCAGGATAAGACCCCTCCGAATCCCGACCGGAACGCTCCTCCACTGCCGGTCAAGAAGCTCTAACCGCACGCGAAATCGGGGATAGTCATCTTTTTTCGCCGGGAGAAACTCAGCAGATTTGCACAGAAGATGACGTAAAAGCGTGACTGTCCAATGCTGCTAACTTAAGCAAGAACTCAAGAAGACGCCACGAATTTCACAAATTCCACGAAATCTTCCATCTGTCGACCGGCTCTTCGGGGCCATTTTTGTGGAATTCGTGAAACTCGTGGCCGTCTGATTTTTTCTCGAGGATGAATCTCTTGTTAAGTTGACAGCATTGTGACTGTCCCTGATTTCGTAAAGAATCGCGCGCAGAGGACGATAACGAGAGTACCCCCCATTGAAGTCAAAGGCGACGGCAGATGAGATGAATGGCAGCCAGAAGCATATCTATCCCGATCTTGCTCCTTCGCCAGATTCTTCGCGCACCCCTCCTGCCTTGATCTACGACTGGTTTAGGGATCAGTTTCCCGTCTGGAGGGAGGACATGAGCCCGGATTATCCCGGCACTTCGCAGTCCCTCACTCAAGCCAAAATACCGGAAGCAGTTCAGGGACCCGCTGGAATAGTCTATTTCAAGTCCGTTTCTGACCCCGTCTGGTCTCCTGAGGATCTCGCCTCGCTCAGGGAATCATTCCCGTGGATCCTGCTGGTCTTGAACCCTTCCGAGGGATTCTACGAGCTGGACCCTGTTCTAGACACTCTATCGAAAAAATCAAGTCGGCTCGTAATCTGGCGTCCGGACAGGCCCACTCCGCAGGAGGCGGCACTCCTACGCCTGAGCGTCTTGGACGGCACCATTTCACGAAGCGAATCTCACGGTGGGCCGGGGGATGGGGCTCGCAGAATCCTCAGTGCTCTTTATGTGTCTCGCGGTGTGTTGATCGTGCAAGGAGTCCGGCGCTCGATTGCCCGCGACCTGGGAGACTCCGATCTGCAGTGCTATCTGTCGGCATGCCTGATGTCTTTGGCGCCGTCTGTCCAATCGCGGAGTGCACCACCAGTCCAGGAAACTGATAAGTCGGCTCTGCTCCTGGCGAGCATTTTGTGTGGTCAGGACTGCTCCGTTCTCGATTCCGCCGCGGCCGAGGGTAGAGTGTTGGCCTGGGCCTCCGAGCATCTGGGAGTGGAGCACGGGATTCTATCGGGGAAGGCCCCTTCCCTTCCGGAACCGTTTCTAACCACCAGGTTCGCGGATGAGGCCAGAGCGTTCGATGCGGCGCTGTTGCGAATCCAGCACACCCTGCTGAGCCTTCGGAGAGACGAAGTCAGGTTCGGCCCGGCGATGGCGCAGATCTCCCAGATTTTCCAGGGTGATGAAGCACGCCTGCTCCATTGGAAAGGCCTGGTGGAGGATTTTCCCGGGTTTCTACACTGGCTGCCGGCCTTCGAACGCGCCTCCGAGTATCTCTGCAGCTCATTCCCCACGCATGAGGAAACGATCGAAACACGGAGGACGAGCCTCCTCGCCGCGATAGCACAGCCCACAGGCTTCCTGGAGGCGAAGGAGCGCGCGCGCTTCGACTGCATCTTCGAGGAATTCAAGGAAAAATACATCGACAATTATGTGTCGCTTCACGAAGACACGGTTCATATCCTGGGGAATCTGGTGAAGCTGCGGGCGAAGGTTGACTCGGTCGCGTTGAGAAACCTGGAACTCTTATCTGAGCTTCCGCAAGCGGACAAGACGTACTTGAATCGTGTCCGTGCCATCGGCAAGTACGTTCAGGCCAATCAGTGCACTTTGCCGGCACGCGTGATCCTTGCGCGCCAGCCTCGCTGCTGCTGCAGTCTACACCCGGAAGCCGCGCGGCAACTGGCGGGATCGGTCGATCAAATGAGCCAGGCAATCCGCCGGGGAATTTCCCATTTCCGCATGATTCTGCGTAAATGCCGGATCGTCATCATAAGTGAACTCAAGACACTCGATGCGGACGACCGTTGTGCCAGGCAGATCGCGGCCCTCCTGAGCCGTGGTCCTATGATCGCCCTCAAACGGCAGACCATCGACATCCTGGCCGAGATCATGCAAAAGCACGCCAGGGCCTTCCGCGCAGCCGCCGGACTGCCCATGCCAGCCCTCGAGATTCAAACTTCAGACCTGGGGCCGCAACCACCAGACCCGCGCAATCGTGAGGCATGTCAGCCGAACTCCGTGGAGCCCTAGTCGCGCCGCATTGCATCTGCTCTCATGGCGCTTGGAACGCAGCCCCTCACGCATAGAATTCGGCGATGCGGCGGACAACGTGGTTGATTTGCTCAGGAGTGAGCTCCGCATAGATCGGAAGCGCCAGACATTGCGCGGCAGCTTCATTGGAGCGCGGGAAACTCGCGGCACCGTACCCCAGCCCACGGAAGCATTCTTGTCTGTGCAGCGGAAGGGGGTAATAGATATCCGTACCAATTCCATGATTTTGAAGGAAGGCCCGCAATTCATCTCTCTTCGGGCAACAAATCACATACTGGTGAAAAATGTGCTGGTTGCCGGCAAGGACCGCAGGTAGTTTCACGGTTCCGCGCAGTCCTGCACCGAGGAAAGCAGCCTCATAGAGCGCGGCATTGCGCCTGCGCCCTTGGTTCCATTCATCGAGATAGCCGAGCTTGACGCGCAGGACAGCAGCCTGGATCTCATCCAACCTGCTGTTGAAGCCGACGATCGAATGGTAGTATTTCGGTTCCATTCCATGACCGCGTAGCAATCGGATTTTCCTGGCAAGATCCTCGTTGCCGCTCACAACCATGCCGCCATCTCCGGCCCCTCCCAGGTTTTTGGAAGGGAAAAAGCTGAAACACCCTAGATCTCCCATCGACCCGGCATATCGATCGACGTGTTTTGCTCCCAGAGCCTGACATGCATCTTCGATCACAGGCAGTTCGTAGCGCCGGGCAATTGCCAGAATCTCGTCCATTTCGGCGCATTGACCGTAGAGATGAACCGGCACGATTGCCTTGATCACGGTTCCGGATTGCCGGTGGACGAGTTTGCGCGCGGGACGATCGAATGTGCAGTCATTCTCCAAGAGCTCGGCCAGCCGAACGGGGTCCATGCTGAAGCCGGCAGGTTCGATATCCACGAACACCGGTCTTGCTCCCAGATTGACGATCGCTCCCGCGGTCGCAAAAAACGTAAAGGGGACGGTGACCACGGCATCTCCGGGGCCCGCACCGACCGCCTTCAGCGACAGCAGAAGGGCATCCGTCCCCGAGGCCAGGCCGATTGCATGGGGAACGCCGCATAGACGGGCCGTCTCCGCTTCCATCGTCTCCACATTCGGACCGAGCACGAAGCGTTGGCTTTCGAACACCCCATCGACGGCAGTCCTGACTTTGTCGCGAATCGTCGCATACTGCGCTTTGAGATCAAGTAGCGGTACATTCATCAGAATACCTATCCGATGCGCACGCCCTTTGCGGCGGCGACGCGCGTCCTGAAGTATGTTATGGTGCGCTGCAGGCCTTCTTCCAGCGAGATGCGCGGACTCCAGCCAAGCAATTGCCGCGCGCGCGTGATGTCGGGCCTCCTGACCTTGGGATCGTCCTCCGGCAGCGGTTCAAAAACGATGGTACTGGCAGAGGAGGTCAAATCCAGAATCTTCCGTGCCATCTCTGCTACGGTGAGTTCCTGAGGATTCCCGATATTGACCGGGCCATGGATCTCCCCGGTATCGGGCGCCATGAGCAGTCTGACCAACCCGTCGACCTCATCCTCCACGTAACAGAAGCTGCGCGTCTGTTCGCCGTTTCCGTAAATCGTCAGCGCTTTTCCTTCCAACGCCTGGACAATAAAATTTGAAACCACGCGCCCGTCATGCGGGCGCATGCGCGGGCCGTACGTGTTGAAGATGCGCGCAATTCTTGTATCAACGCCGTGCGTCCTGTGGTACGCCATCGCCATGGCTTCGGCGAAGCGCTTGGCTTCGTCATAAACGCCGCGCAAACCGATCGGATTGACGTTGCCCCAGTAGTTCTCCGGCTGCGGGTTCACCAGCGGGTCGCCGTAGGTTTCCGAGGTGCTGGCCAGCAGAAACCGGGCCCGCTTGTTTTTCGCCAATCCGAGCGTCTTATGAGTGCCCAGCGCTCCCACCTTGAGCGTCTGGATTGGATGTTCCAGATAATCTGCGGGACTTGCCGGCGATGCAAAGTGCAGAACCCCGTCGATCGGTTCTCCAAGGAATATGTACTCGGTAACATCATGCTTGAGAAACCTGAACCGCTCGCAGCCCATCAAGTGGGCGAGGTTGTCTATGCTGCCTGTAAGCAGATTGTCCAGGCAAATGACCTCGTGACCATCCTGCAGCAATCGGTCGCAGATGTGACTGCCTAGAAACCCGGCGCCTCCTGTAATCACAAATCGCATGGTCGCCTCGTGCGGACTTTGGGATCTGAGTTTGATTGATAAGGCGGACACGAATCAAGGCAGACTGGCGCAGATTGCGAATCTCGCGGTCTGCGCTCGTCTGCTTCCCGTGTCCGGGAAAACAGTATCGAGTTTATGGATTCAGCTACATGGAGGTCCGCTCGACCTCGAATCGCCTAGGCTATTTCTTGACCTTGGCCAAAGCCTTGTAGTATTCATCGACCAGCTTCTTGTAGCTGGCCGGCACTTCACTATCGTCCGCGTAAAAGAACTTGTCGTTTTGCAGCGAGCGCTGCAGATCCCGTGCGAGGTCAAGTTCCACCTGGTGGAGTTTGTCGATCGCCAGCCGTAGACTCGCGATTCCCTCGGCGCTGTCATACCGGCGGGAATCAGTCATGTGCTGCAACTGCTGCAGGACCTGATCCAGGTTTTGCGCCGGAGCCGAGTTTCGATCCAGGAGGCGGCCAAGATCACGGGCGTCCGTCAATCGCTGTTGCAGTTCGCTCTGCTGCTGGCGCGGGTCCCCTGGGTTGTAACCTCCGCCACCCGGAGGCCGGGCATCTCCCATGGCACCTGAGACATCTCCCTGCGGAGGGCCTCCGGCAGAAATGCGCCGGTTGGGGTCGCCGCCCTGAGCCTGTTGCCCCCGCTGTCCGCCCTGACCTTGCTGGCCCTGCTGACCCTGCTGGCCTTGGCCTTGCTGACCTTGCTGGCCTTGCTGACCTTGGCCCTGCCCTTCCTGTCCACGTTGGCCTTGTTGCGCCTGCTGCTGGCCCTGCTGGCCGCGTTGGCCTTGCTGGCCCAGCGAGCTCTGCAGCCGTTGCTGCATGGACTGGAGCCCTTCCGCAAGTTGCCTCGTTCTGTTGAGAGCATCCTCAAGCTTGCCTTCCTGGGTCTGACTCAGGGCGCTCTGGGAGGCTTCGAGCTGCTTATTGAGTTCCTGCAACCGGCCCTGGATGAAGTTCTCGATTCCCATCTGAGGTTGACTGTTGTCGCGGATTCGTTCGGGGAGCCGGCTGTCGCGGATCGTACTGGTGGCTTGTCCCAGTTTGTCGTTTACTTGAGGTTGCGTCTTGCGTGCCTGCTGCTGCAGCTCCTCGATCTGTCCCTGAAGATTCTGCACACGATCGGCCAGGACGCCCTTTCGTTCCCCAAGGCTCTCGCGCTGCTGCTGTTGGGCTTCCTGGGCGGCCCCACTCTGGCGGTCCTGCGTCAACTTGTCGACGTCGGAACGGATGCGGTTCTCCTCGTTGAGAACCGCCCGTGACTCCTCGACCGCCTGCTGCAATCCCTGATTCAAATCGGTCTGCTGCCCTCGTGAAAGCGAGCGCTGCGCCTGCTGCAGCTGCTGCAGTGCCCTGATTCCCTGAGCACTTGGCTCCCCGCCGTTGCGCTGTTGCTCTTGCAGCGACTGCCTCATTTGCTGGATCGCCTGCTGCAGCTGATTGCTGGCCTGGTTCAATTCAGGAGAACTCCGCTCGCGCGACAAACGTTGCAGCTGGCGCTGAAGATTCTCGGCATCATTCAGCAGTTGCTGTTGAGATTGCGCGGCGTTGCTGTTGGAGGACGCCGAACTGCCGCGCGCACCCTGCGCCTGGTTACCCTGATTGCCTTGCTGTTGGCCTTGCGCGCCCCCGCCCGATGGTGCCACGCTGCTTCCTGGCGGCCGGCCCGTCATCCGATTGCGCTCGTTGAGCTGCTGTTGGCGCTGCGCCAGTTCCTTGAGGCGCTCCATGGCTTCGTCAACCTGCTGGTCCCGCGCCTGCTGCTCTCCGCGCTGCACGGTCTCATACTGGTTCTTGAGCTTGTTCATCTCCAGGTCGAACAGATCCGCCAGATCCTCGGCGCTCGCCTGCGAGTGCTGTCCGCCTTGTCCTCTCTGGTTTTCAAAAGACACCTGGATCTCGTTAAACAACGCTTCGGCGCGCATCAACTGCTGAAGGGCACGCTGTTCTTCCGGAAGCGCATCTGTAGGTTTTTCGGCACCAAGAAGCACGGCTGCCTTTCCCATGGCATCATCGGCACCTTTCATGTACTCGCCCAGCTTGCTCCAGTCCTTGTTCACCTGCAGCGCTCCTCTGCGCGACAAGCGATCGAAGATGCCCTGATTCTGCGCCTGAAGCTTGCTCTGAGCCAGCGCGAGCGCTTTTAAGTCATCCGCATACTTCTTGGGGTCCATCGTGTCTTTGTCGCGTATGAGTTTGTAGGTTGCGCTGATGATATCCTTTTCCTGCAGGCTCATTTCCTGCTGCCCCTGCGCGCCGCCGCTGTTATCGGTGCCTCCTCGTTGTTGGCTCTGAATGTATCTCTGATCGAATGGCCGGACATGAATGAAATAGATGTCCGAAGCGCCGGTTCCCGGACCAGTGGCATTGTTGTTGTCCGTGGCTTTGGCGTAATAGGAGATCAGGTCCCCGGGCTGCAGGCCGAAATCTTCGAGGAAGAACGTGTACGGAGAGACGACGGTCTTCTCGCTGGGCTTGCCGCTATACAATTCGACGACCTTCTCCGGATTGCCATTCACGGAGTAGTGAAGTTGCACCTGGCTCACGCCGATGTCATCTTCCGCCTTGACTTCCGTATACACTTCTTCGACGCTCGTCGCGCGCGCGTCGCGCATCGGCTTGGTAATCGTGACCTTCGGCGCGGCATCGGGAAGCGCGTCCATCTCGTATTCGGGAGAGGCGGCGTAAGAATTGCGGCCTGCATCCGCAAACTGAACGACGTAGGAACCGGAACGCTTTAGCGTCAGTGCTCCACTGAAGTTCTGATCTCCAGAGGAAGCAAGCGGCAACGTCGTTTGATCATCAAATAGGAGCCGCGCCGACTGGGTCGGCTCGTTCGCGTGAATTCTGAGCTCCACATGGGTGCCCTTGATCGCGGAGATATCTCCCTCGCCCTCGACCGTCTGATCGGGCATGCTGGTGTAGGCCGGAAACTTGTAGGTCAAATCGATCTTGTCCACTCTGGGAGCATTGTTGACCTTGATGGTAAAAGTCTTGGACTTCACGTCTCCCGATGCGACGTAGTAGCGCGTGTCCGATTTCACATCGACGAGCAGGTAAAGGAATCCGTTGCCGTACGGCTCTGGCTCCATCTCCGCCGGAGTCCAGGCCGATGAGTTCGCGGGCTGTGTAAAAAGCTTCACATTGGATGAATCAAACCCGATCAGCTGGGCCTTGATTTGCTCGTCGAGTCCCCTGGCAATCTCCACATCCCCCGGCGCAACTTCGATCAAAAACGGAGTCCGGGGCGCGGCGGCGGCCCACTGAACGTAGAGCCGGTCGAAGCCGTACTGGAAAAACGGAGGACCCCAGTTAAGAAGAGCGACCAGAATCAGAAAAGTCAGCACGCCCGCAGCACCGTAAATCGTCAGGCGCTTCCGATTCACAAAAACAGAGAAGTCGATGCGGCTGGTCTTCTCCATGGCGTCTTTGATCAGCAGATCGAGCATTCCGGGAGCAATGCCTTTTCCCTCACCGAATTCCACAGCCGTGACCAGGCGATCCTCGAGATCGGGGTAGCGCTCTTCGATGTATTGCGCAATCTGAATGTCGGAGATGCGGCGCCGGAAGGGTGCTACAAAGAAATGCAGGGCGACATACACCGTCACGCCCGCCGTGACGAAACGCATGGCCCAGACAGCGCCGGATTGGAAGCCGAAAAGATTGGCTCCCCAGATTCCCAAGATGAGGAGCGCGACGGCGGCGATCAGAAAGAGCGCAATCCCTTTCACCAGCTTCTGTGTACGCCAGCGGCGGCGAACCATGCGGATGCGCGACAGCAAATTTTCATAAGAATTCATGCTCTCCTCCTGGCCGCATGGCGGCAGTCCGCAGATATGGTACTCCTATTCGGGCTTCAAGATGAAGCGGTTGGCCAGCAGACCCTCGACAATCAGCAGCGCCAGCACGGCGAACAGCAGATAGCGCCACAGGCGAGCCCTCCTGTCCTGCTCCTCGGCAGTGAGACCCTCGTCATTAGGGATATAGGTTTGCGCTTTGGAGTCGAGCGAAACCCATCCGGCGGCCATCTCCTCCACATTGCCGTGGCTGAGATCCGATTCGCGCAGCGACGGGTTCGCAGCGACGCTGGCGTTCAGACCGGCGGTGCGAATTTCATAAAAGCCTGCACGATCCAAGGCCAGCGCATCCGATCCCGCCGCCACATCAACCCGATGCTTGGCGGGATCCATCACCACGATCGCCTGATTCAGATTTACATCGCGCTTCCCCTGGCGGACTGCGGCTTCAACGAGCAGTTTGCGGGGAGCCATGGTATCGCCGACATCCATCCACTGACGTTCCTGTCTATAATTCTCAAGATAGCGCAGAATCTGATGCCAGAAAGGCGTATATATCGCGTGGACCGGCAAATCGTTGGTCTCATCGTCGGCGGACGATGCGAAAACGAGGACACGCCCCTTGTCTACATCCGCCGCCACCAGTGCCGGATCGCCATCATCGAAGCGCGCAAGCACCTGTGCGCCGGCTGCAACCTGGAGGCGCGCATGATCAAAAAACCGGGCGCTGGAAAACGTCCCGGAATGCGGTTCGCTAAAGGGATGAAAGATCGGGTGGTCCATGCGCAGATCCGTCAGCAGCGTGAAACTCTCCGTAAGCGATGCATCCGGATTATGGCGGGAATTCGCCGGCACTTCTTTGATCTTGAGCGGAAGCCAGGTCCCGAACGTCCGGGTGAAGTCCGCGGCCAGCGCGAAATCCGCCAGCACAATCATGAGCCCTCCGCCGCCCCTCACGAAATCCTGGAGCTTTTTTTGCATGTCGGCGCCGCCGCCCGGAGTATTGTTCCAGATAAGCAGGCCTCCAGTAACCGCACCCATCGAGGCAAACTGTTGTGGCGTAATGGCGGAAAGGCGGTATGGCGAAAGCGCCGAGATGTTCAGCGCGTTGGAGAGAAAGAAGCTCGGCGCCCGCCCTCCGCGGCCCGAGTTGGGGATCTCCACCGAGACCACGGGAATCTTGGTGCGCTCCTGCAGAGTCATGGAAAAACGATTGTCGCGAGTCAGGCGCGGGTCGTCGACCTCGAGCGCCACGTTGTGCACTCCGGAAGTGAGGCCGGGCAAGTCGAATTCCATGCCCTGCACGGCGCCCCTGGCAGTATCCACACGCTTTTCCGCGACGGCGCGGCCATCCACCGACATGGTGACGCGCGTCCCGCTGCGATTCTCCGTGCCGAAATTGAATATGGAGAATCGAATCTTGAGTCCCCCTCCTTTCTCCTCGTCGTTCTCGACAAGCTGGATGTCCCCGATTGAGAGATTGCTGTATTGATCCGAACCCACGTCTGTGCACTGCAGCTCGACTTGTGAACTCAGACGAAAATCTTGTTCATCCGCCGCCCAACCGCTCTTCTGAAAGTCGGATATCAAATGGATGATCCGTTTGTCGGCCCCGGAATCTAGGGCCGCCTTTTCGGCGATCTTGAGCGCCTGGCCATATCTTGTCGGACGGTCTGTGATCTCCGTGCTGTTGTTGATCAGATCCAGGACCACGCCAAAATCGGTTGCGGGCAAAGTGAGGACATTGGTTCGATCCGAAAACTCCAGCAACGAAACTTTGTCTCCGGGTTGCGCGCCGCGCGCGATTCTCGCGGCTGCTTCGCGGGCGCGTGCCCAACGGTCGCCATAGTCCATGCTCATCGAATTGTCGAGCATAATGACATGCGCAACCGTCGCGCGTCCGCCCGGGGCCGCCGACGCCTGAGGCCGGTTAACAAAGGGGCGCATGAACGCAAACACGAGCAACAGAAGTGCGAGGAGACGCAGCAGAAAAAGGAGCAAGTGGCGCAGTTTCTGATAGCGTATGGTGCGCTTGCTCACCTTGCGAAGGAACATCAGCGTGGGGAACTCGATCTTCTGGGCGCTCTCCCGCCTGATGAGATGGAGCAGGATAGGAACCGCAAGCACCAGTCCCCCCAGCAAAAACCACGGCGTCACAAAACTCATTGCATCCCTCTAGTACAGTTGCTGTCGCCTCGCGAGATACGTAAACAGGGCCTTGTCGAGAGGCTCGGAAGTATCCAGAAGCGCATAGTCCATCCGGTCCTTCTGGCATTCCATTTCGAAATCGGCGATCTGGCTGCGGATCAGTTTCAGATACTCCTGCCGCAGGAAATCGGGAATCACATGCATCTTTTCGCCGGTTTCCATGTCGATGAACTGGGCGTGCTTGTCAAAATCGAATCGCAATTCTGCCGGATCCAGAACATGGAACACGATGACGTCATTGCCGCGGAAGGCAAGGTTGCGCAAACCCATCATCACCTGCTCGGGGACGTCGTATAAGTCTGAAATGACGATCACGATCCCGTGCCGCCGAAAGCGCTCGCCCACTTGCGCCAGCGGCTCGGCGAAGCTGCTGGTTTCCGCAGCACTGAGGCGTTCGATGGCATGCAGCACCGTGTTCAAGTGCCCCAAACTGCTGCGGGCGGGCACCTGTTCGCGGACCTGATTGTTGAAAGATGCGAAGCCCACACTATCGCGCTGCTGGAAAGCAAAGTATGCGAGGGAAGCCGCCAGATACTGCCCGTATTCGAGCTTGGTGACGCCGCGGCTGCCGTAGGCCATGGAGCGGCTGCAGTCGACCACAAGGTGGATTCCGGTGTTCGTGTCCCCCTCATATTCTTTGACGTAGAAACGATCCGTGCGGCCGAACACCTTCCAGTCGATCTTGCGTATGTCGTCTCCCGGCCGATAGTGCCTGTACTCCGCGAAGTTCACGCTGAAGCCGAGGTGCGGGGAGCGATGCAGCCCCGAAATGAATCCCTCCACTACCGTGCGCGCCACCAGCTCGAGGCTGGAGATGCGCGAAAGCGTCGCCGGATCGATGAAACGCGTCGATTGAGGAGTGGATGATTGCGCGTGGATCATTTCTTTTCTCAGGTCACGCCGCTCGTCTTGCCGGCTTGCTCATTTCTATAGGCCCGATTTGGGCGTCGGCACCGATTCCAGCAGCCGGCCGATGATCTGGTCGGTCGTCACTTTTTGCGATTCCGCGTGGAAATTGGTCAGAATCCTGTGCCGCATGACCGGATAGGCCAGCGCCTGGATGTCCTCGATCGACACGTTGAATCTTCCGTTCAGCAGCGCGCGGGCCTTGCCGCCCAGCACCAGGTACTGCGAGGCGCGCAGACTGGCTCCCCAATTCACCCATTCCTTGATAAAATCGAGCCCACCGTTCTGGGGACGGCTTGCGCGAGCGAGCGCCACCGCATAGCGCGCGACGGATTCGGGAATCGGAACACGGCGCACCAGCTTCTGGAATTCAATGATTTCCTCTCCAGTCAGCGTTCTTGCGATATCGGGCTGCTTCAGCACAGTTGTTTCGTTCACGACGCGCAATTCGTCCTGTTCATTCAAATAATCAATGATGATGTTGAACATGAACCGATCGAGCTGCGCTTCCGGGAGGGGGTATGTCCCCTCCAATTCGATCGGGTTTTGCGTCGCCAGAACGAAAAAGGGCCGATCCATCGTATACGTGATCCCTTGGACCGTCACCTGCAACTCCTCCATGGCCTCCAGCAGCGCGGCCTGAGTCTTGGGTGGGGTGCGATTGATTTCGTCTGCCAGCAGGATGTTGGCGAAGATGGGACCCTTGACGAAAACCAGCTGGCGCTTGCCGCTGGCCATATCCTCCTGAATGATGTCGGTCCCAGTGATGTCGGCCGGCATCAGATCCGGCGTGAACTGGATACGCTTGAAGCGCAGATCCAGAATGCTCGCCATCGTCTTGATCAACAGCGTCTTTGCCAGCCCCGGCACGCCCGTGATCATCGAGTGGGCTCCTACGAGCAAACATATCATCACCTGCTCGACAACGGCATCTTGGGCAATGATGACCTTCCTCAATTCAGACAGGATCCGGCGGTAGCCTCGATTCAATTTCTCCACGGATGCCGCATCTTCATTAACAACCTGTTGGGTCATTTCCATCTGTTGCTTCCCTTTCTCTTTGCCACTCTTTCACTGTCAGGCAGGAGCAGTGGTTCGTGGAATCCTGCCAAGCAGGCGCCGAGGCGCCGCGCTCCCAAGCAATTACTAGTGCGTCAGGGCATACATGAGATAGTTGACGCCATACTTGAATGCCTCATTTGTGTCCTCAATTTTGTAAAACGGATCGGCGGACCACTCCCAGTACTCGCTGATGTCGTTGTTGTAGTCGATGATCATCATGAGCCGGCCGCTATCATCCCTCATGCCGTAATAGGCCGGTCTGTTGAATCGCGAGTAGGGAGGCTCGATCCAGAGGTTTGAAATGTCATAAAAACAGGTCCAGATCGGGTCCGTGCGCGGCACTTCTTCCATGTTGCGCTCGGGAAAGACCTCCTTCATCACATCCGCGAAATTGTACATCTCTCTCGGGGTGCGAAAGTCGTCCACCACCAGGAACCCGCCTCGGAGAAGATACTCGCGCATGTTTTGAACTTCTTTCGCCGAGAGAGTGAGATAACCCACTTCGCAGAGGTAGGCGATCGGATACTTGAAGCAGTCGTCCGAGTCAAACGTAAAGATGTGGCCGCCGGGATTCACGTCGAGCTTTGTGAGTTCCGCCATGATCTTCATGAGATTCTCCTCGGATCGCGGCCAGTCGTGGCTCCAGGGTGGCCCGTTCGAATCTCCAATCCCACCCCTCCAACGGAAAGATGGGGGGTAATTGAATTTGACGCGCGACCACGTGAACTTGGTTTCGTTGCGAGGCAGCTCCTCCTGCCCGTAAGCCCACCAGATTCCCGCCGAAAACAGAGCGACGGAAAGCAGTGCCCATACTGTCTTGCGGCAGAGGAACCGGCCGATCGCACCGTTTCTGAATCGGCGCCATGCGATTCTGCGCATTAAGAATCTCACCGAATGCCTCCGTTGATCTTTAACAACAACTCCTGCGCCTTTTCAAAGGTCGGCGCGATCTCCAGAGCGCGCAGCACCTCATGCTTTGCCTCCGGCTTCTTTCCGGCGCCGAAAAACGCTCTCGCCAGATTGTAGTGAGCATCGGCGGGATCCTGCGGATTCAATCCGAGAAGCACCTGATAGGCGGCAATCGCTGAGGGCCAGTTTTCCGCGTCCATCGCCGATTCTCCGAGCAGGGCCTGAACCTTGGTGTCGTATGGATCGATATAGACGGACAGCTCGAGCATTTTCGCTTCGTCCGCCCAGTCTTTCCGTTTGCGGTAAATCTCCGCCGCGCGTGCCAGAGGCGCGATGGCGGTTTCGTCATAGCTCATCCATCCGGTGAATTGTGCGAGGGCTTCGTTCTCACTCCCGCGTTCCAGATACAGATCCCCCAGGAGCTCGTAGGGATTTCCCGGCTCAACAAAGGCGGGGAACAGGCTCTCCGCTTTCTTGAGGTAGATCTCCGCGTTGCGTGCGTCTTTCTCCTGACGCAGCTCGGCTCCCAGCTGCAGGTTGGCAAAAAAGTCATCCGGATCTTTCTTGAGAATGGCCTCGAGCGCCGGTTTTCCGGGCGGTTCCTTGGCAACAGCCTCGGCGGCAAGCCGTTGGAAATCGAGCCGGGGCGCAATTGCTTTAAGCCGCGCATCCAGAAACGCGGCATATTGTGCATCCAAGGCGCGAGCATCCCAGCCGAGCGTCTCGCGGAACACTTCCTCGGTGGGTTTGTTCGCGGCATACAGCACCAGCGACTGTCTGATCTTGTCGAATCCGAATTTTTCTTCAACCATCGCGCAAAAAAGGGCGGCCTGGTAGTAGGAAAGCTGGATCTGTTCCGGGGAATCCGGCCGCATCATGCCGGCGTTCAGCTCACTCACCTTGAGCAATTTGCCTTCCTTGTACGCCTTCACGAACGATGCCGTCAGATCATCTCCCCATCCCGGGCGGGCGCGCTCCTCTTCGTATACCGAAAGGCCTTCCGAAAACCAGCGCGGGATGTTGTACTGAGTCATCTGCAGCGTGATCACGTGTGTAAACTCGTGCCAGAGCGTTGTTCCCCAATTGAAATCGCCCGCCTTCCGCGCTCTCGGCGAGTCGAGCGCCAGGACCTTGCCGAAGCAGACACCCAGCGCATCCAGGCCTGGCAGCCCGAGCGTGCGCACCGCAAAACCTCCATGATCGGGGAAGATTTCCACCTGGATTGGGCCTTGCGGAACGAAACCGTAGCGCTGAGTCAGCCGTGAGTAAGCTTCCTCCGCCAGCTTGGTTGCGTATGGAGGAAGCACGGGTTCGTCTTCCTTAGCCATTCTGAATACAAAGTGCTCGCTGCGCACCGTGCTGAACTTGTCCATCTGATCCAACAGATCCAGCGTATTGAAGGCCCACACGTTGAACGGATCGCCGTCAAACGCGCGTTGCACCATCGCGCGCCCTTCCTTCAAATCACCCATGCGCATCAGGTTCATGCCCATGCTGGCGTACGCCGGGTACAAATCCGGGCTGAGAGCAACCGCCTTCCGATCGAACTCGATGGCCTCCTGGTATTTCCGGCGCGAGACCAGGCTGTCGGCAATGGTGTAATAGAGCTCGCCGTACGCAGGATTGATCCCATGAATCTTCTTCTCCGCCTGGGCAAAGCCTTCCGCATCGCCGCGCAGTTGCTGGTATACGGCTTCCAGGCTGAGCGACTCCAAATCTCGGGGATTCACGGCAAGGGCCTGCTGAATGATCTGATGCGCACCATCGTACTGCTCCTCCTGAAACCGCAATCCAGCCAGCAGATTCAGGGCCGCGGTGAAATTCGGATTGACCTCAAGCGCGGCGTGCGTGTAACTTGCCGCCTCGCCGCTGCTTTCGTATTGCTTCGCGAGCGCCATTCCGAGAAGCGCGTCGGGATAGGACTTGTTGATTTTCAGGCAGTCCCTGAATACGCCGATCGCATCCGTCGCGTGATATTTCTCCAGGAACAGATAGCCGAAGTGACTGAGAGCCTCCAGCGGAATGATGGCGGACTGCGCTGCGGCCGTTGCATCGATAAAGAAATCCTTGGCATCCTGGATGTAGTCACGGTGCCAGGCGGCGAGGGCGAGAAGGCCCAGATCCTGGCGACTGGATATTTGCCCGTTGCGATACTCGTCAATTAGGCCATCCCAAAGTTTATCGGCCTCCGCCTTGCGCCCCAGCATTCCCAGCAGATCAGCCAGCTCAGCGGTGGCGGCGCGCCGCGTGCCGCCCACGGCGAGCGCGCGCCGCAGGTGTTCCTCCGCGCCCGCGTAGTCGCCGATCGCACGGGCCGCGCGCCCGCGTTCCAGATGCAATCCGCCCGAATTCCTGTTCGAGGTCAAAAACTCGTCTCCCCGCTTGCACGCTTCTCCGTAAGCCCCGGTCTCGCGCAGTGTCTGGAGAAGGCCGATCTGAGCGTCTTCCTGAGCCGGGTGCGCACGCAGGATTTCTTCGAATCCCCTTCGCGCCTGGGCGTAATCGCCACGGCGCAACGCGGCGCCAGCATCCGACGCGCTTTGCGGCCGCGCGGATCCACAAGCCAGCAACAGCCAGAAAAAGCACAAAAAGCCGCTTCGTGCCTTGGTCAAGATTCGCGATCGGGAACCCGGATTAAGATCCATCTCACTTTTTCCGCAGTTTGGCCTGCACCTCGGCCAACTTCACCAGCAGATCCTCCAGCTTCTTCTCGTAGTCCGCCTGGCTCATTTCGTCCTTGGCGGACTTCAGCTGTTCAATCTGTTTTTCCAACGACTGAGCCTCCTTGGCCAGCGCCTGGGCTTCCGGGCTCAAGTCGGCCTGGATAGTGGCAGGAGATCCTCGATCCAGATAAGCCGCCCGCGATAACAGGGCGTCATGCTCTCCGATTTCCGACAGGGCAAGCGCGTGCGCGGCCCCGTTGTCATTTATGATCGGATGTTCCGTCTGCAGGCTCCCGTCCTTCGTGTAATACTCCTCGACCTTGCGCGCAGCGTAGTTGAATGCCTCGAAAACGGAAACCCGCCCGTTCTTGTCCACGTCCGCGTTGTTGCCGGCGAGGGCGTCGACAAAGAACCTGCCGAAGTGGGTCAGGTTTTTCTCATTGCCGCTCTTAGTTGCGGTGACAACCGTTTTGCCTTTGCCGATCAGTGCTTCCTGGCTGCCGCCGCTGCAGTTGGTGGCGTTCACGACGATATAACGCTGGGCCGGGATGGCGTAAAACATCGCCGCCATTTCTTCTCCGGAAGGATCCGGCCCCACCAGGTTGAACTTGTAGCTCTTGCCGTCAAAATCGCCGTGGCCTTCGAGAAAGATGAAGACCAGATCTTCCTTGCCGGCGCGGCTTGCGATGTCCTTGCACGCCTTTGCAAGATTCTCCCGGTTGGACAGGCTCTGGATATGCACGGGATCCATATCCGGTTTGTCGAACAACGCAATTACGTGGTTGCTGGGAAAAGCCAGTGGGCCTTCGAGAATGCCGCGCAGGTCCACTAGTTCCTTCAAGTATCCCTTTTGCAGTTCCGGATCGCCGCTGATGCCCGACACGAGCAGAGCCCAGCGGCCGTCTGTGGCGGCTGCGCCTTGCTGCGGGTGCCCGGCAGTGCCTCCCCGCGCGGAGACACAGGCACAAAGCGCCAGGAAGCAGTCCAAGAAACACACCAGGCGCACAAAAGCGCGTCCGCGGATTTCATGATTGCGATCGTCTGCGTAGTGTGCGCTCATGCGAGTCCCTTGCGCTTTCTGAGGATCCACTCCGCCGAAGCGGCTCCGGCCAGCAACAAAAAGAAGATCGGCATATCCCAGAGTTCCTTTTCTTCCAGTCGCGAAGCGCCGGTATCGGAATAGGAGATGTCCTCCGGGAGCGTGCGCGCATCGGCGGCCGTGTAGTAGCGCCCACCCGTGTCCACAGCGAGTTTCTTGAGGAGATCGGCATTGAGGTTGGCGTTGTGATATTCCTCCGAAGATTCGGCAATGCGGAAGTTGGCGCGCGCCTTCCCCAGGCTGCTGCTTCCCTGAAATGCTTCCGCGGTCACCTCGTAAATCCCTTCCTCCTCGGGCCTGTAAGTCGCTGAATACTGTCCTTCTTTGCTGGGATCCCAAATAAGCGGCGCCGACGTAATCACCCCCGAGGGCGATTTCACTTTGGCCGTGATCTGCGCGTTGTTGAGGCGCATGAATGTGTTGTCGTTGACCTCCGCGCGCAAGGTCACGCTTTCATCCAGGGAATAGGAGTGCTTGTCCGTGTCCAGATTGACCTGGTCCGGGACGTCACTCACAAGCCAGCGCAGAAGCTGTTTCCAGAAGAGCTCGTGGAAATTGTTCGTAGATGCCTGCTCCATACGCCAACGCCAGGTGGCATCCGTGGTTAGCGCCATGGATTTTCCACGCCCGAATCGCTGGAAGGCGAGTACCGCAAGGTGCTGGCCTCCCGGCTCGCGCACGGACGATTCCAGAAGAACCGTCGCGCCCGGTTTCAGACCGTCCGTGGGGTTGATGCCGATCAGCGGGGGAGCGGATTCCCATCTCTTTGTGTTGTCCTGTCCGTCCATGGACAGCCGCGTCGCGGGATGCTGTTGACCATAGTCCGTCAGGACCGCCTTGTACTCCGTGTCCCGATAACTGGAAGCAGGCGCGTCCTGTCGGCTCGCGCGCAAAATCACGGGCAGAGCATCCTCGAGCGGAGTATTGCCGTAGCCTCCCTGGGAGAATGAGTTTTTGCCGCCGATCATGACCAGGCCGCCGCCTCGCTGGCTGACGAAATCCGAGATAAGGCGCAGCTGATCGTAGGTGAAGAAGCTGGCTTCGACGCTGCCGAGTATCAGTCCCTTATACTTGAAGAGTTCGGCCTTGTCGGCGGGAAAACCCTTCTCCAGGATCGTAGGAGAATCGATCCCTTGGCGCAGGAGTTTGCCATATGCCTGCCGTAGCAGCGTCACCAGCCGCAGGCTCTTCTCGTCGGCGAGAGCGCGCCGGACAAACGAGTAGTACCAGCGCGGCTCACCCTCGGTGTAGAGCACTTGCGGCTGCTCATCCACCACACGCACAAGAACGCTCTGATCGTTGTTTTCCGAGACAATCTCGTCTGAAAATGGCTGCACCCGAAAATTAAAAACGCTCGGTCCGGGAGGCCCGCTGGCGAAACTCACCTTGAAGGTTTTGACCTCGTCGTTGCCGCCAAGCATGATTTCCTGGCTATAAACCAGCCGGTCCCCTTCTTTAACTTCGAGGCGGGTCTTGCGTCCTGCATATCCCTTGGACCTCACGGCAACCTCAGCCTCGATGAGCGCGTCTTTGAGCACCGTCTTGGGGGTGGTGACGCGAACGACCTCGGTATCGCGGGGAAAACTTGCAGCTCCGATTCCAACCGGATAAACAGGCACATTGCGCGCGCGCAACCGCGCTGCCGCGGCATTCAGATCGCTGGAGTGGTTGTCGGCGCCGTCCGTAATCAGCACAATTCCTGAAATCGGCGCGTTCCCCAGTTCTCCCGTGATCTGGTCTAGAGTGCGCGCAAGATCGGTCACATTTCCATGTTTGGGCTGATCCTGAAAGCTCTCCACGCGCTCCGCCGATCCCGAAAAGCGGAACAACCGTAACCTGAACTTGCGGGCCAGATCGCTTAAAAGGGGATTCTGATCGGGACTCAGCAGATGCCTCTCGGTATCCAGGCGGGACTGCCCGCCGGGCCCATCGTGGATTTCGACGCTTTTGCTCAAATCGTACGCGACCGCTACAAAACCCTTTTGCGGAATCACGGAGTGAAGGATGAGAACCGGCTGGAGAAAGACTGCAATGAGAACTAGAAGGGGCAGAGCACGTAACCCGGCAAGTGCAAATCGCCAGGAGCGGGGAAGCGTGCCGGCTCCGCGCCGATACAGGAAATGGGAGCCCGCTAGCGCCGCCGCGATGAGAAGCAGGATAATCGGCCAAGGCCAGGGCGGGTGAAGAGCGATCCTGCCCTTCTCAAATAAAAAGGGACGATACTTGAACAGAAAGGAAAAAATCGAAGTCATTGACCTATCCGCCGCAACGTTCCGTCCTATCTGCGGTCTTCACGTGCCCCGCGTGAACCAATTGGAAGTGCTTCCGATGAATGATCGTTCCGATGTTGGCTCACCGCATAGGTAGTTTCATGATCTGGACCTCACCGGCGCCAGGAATCTGAAGCTGCCGGAATGCCCCGATCACCCGTTCCTTGTGTGCTGGTCAAATTCGATCCGCCCCGAGCGCTATCCGACACACTATGCCAGATGATAGCAAAGCGACCGGCGATTACCAAACACGCTCCAAGCGGCTGCTATAACCCACCTCCTATATACGAAGAGATCGGGGGCAAGTTATCGTTCTTCTGCGGCAGCGATGTCGGATCAACCGTGGTTTTGTTGTCATTCAGGCCAGATGGGCCGGCAATGAAGGGGCCCGGCCATAACGATATTGTAGACAGTCACCTTTTTTCGCCGGGAGTATCTCTGCACATTCGCGAAAGGATGGCGAAAAAACGTGACTGTTCCCAATTTCGCAACCCTAGCGTTTGATAAGTTGTACCGTGCCCAGAACTTCCAGTTGGGGCTGCAGGATGGCCGCAGGCCCGCGGACGAGGAGGATCAAACCGTTTGGGAAAAACGATCGTTTCGCAGCATCCTTAATCATGGACGGATCGCTCCTGCGCACAAAGTCGGGGAAAGTCGCCAGATAATTCACCCCGAGCCGATAGAGTTCCGCATCCAGCAACGCGCTGCAAATCCCTTCTGTGGAACCGATCGCCTTACTAAACTCTTCGATCCATTGATCTTGCGCCTTTGTTGCCTCCTCTGCGCTCACCACGGAATCCTTGAAGGAATCTACGGCGTCCATGATTTTGGCGATCTCGCCGATCGCCTGGTCCGCCGCTGCCTGTCCCTGGATGTAGAACGGGCCCGGCAGCATGCGACCCTCATCAGCCACGGTCACTCGTGAAGTTGGCAACGCTTGATTCAGCCGCGCCTGCAACAAGTGCAGGGCGACAGTATCAGCATAGTACTGGGGATCTCCCCGGCGCGGACCAAGGTTGCCCAGAATATATTGGGCGGCCGGGGACGCAGGATCGTCCTCGAGGAAAATGTTGCGCCCTGCCGGCGTGCGTGGAGGCAGGAATGTGAACGGAATCTCGTCATTGCGGACCCAGACGCCCCAGATGCGCCGGACCTTTCCGAGAACAGTCGACGCGGGCACGTTGCCCGTTACCACAAGTGACGCCTGGTCCGGGGAAAAGCATCGGTGGTAAAAATATCGCACATCTCCGACCGCAATGTTCTGCACTGATTCGAGCGTGCCCTGCAGGGGTCTGCCGTATGTCGTCCCGCGAAACAGTTCGGCATCGAACTGGCGGCGCATCTGCTGGCGCGGGTCCTCGGGCGCCTGCAGTTGGCGAATCAGCTCGGTTTTCGCTTGGTCGAAGTCCTCGTCGTTGAACTTCGCCTCACAAACGATCTGATACAGGAGCAGCAGGCAGCGCTCGTACGTTCCGCTTTCTCCGTGCATGAAAAACCGGATTCCATCCCAGTCACAATTCACTTCGAATGAAGCGTGCAGATAATTCAACTCATCCTGAATGTCCTTGGCCGATCTGTCCAGGGTCGCTTTCGCGAACAACCGGGACGTCAGGTAGGCGAGCCCTCCTTTGTTTGCGGGATCGAACGTGGAGCCATAGCGGAGAACGAGCCCGATGGTCATGGAGTTGCCCAAGTGGGGGGTAGCCGCTACGGAGGCCTGGAGACCGTTCAGTAAGGAGAAACTGGATAATTCAGGAAGAACCACGGCCTGCTGTCCTGGCGCCGCCGAGGCTGTCAAAGAAAAAAGGAGCAGAGAAACAATGATGCCAAGCGGTCCGCTTTTTCCTGTCATTCTCATCCCCTAGAAACTGGAAGGCTATCATAAGAAACGACAGAGCGACAAGGCAATGCCTGGATAGACTGCGTATCTGATATAATTTGTTTGTCGGCCTTCCTCAAAGACAGGTTGACAATCTTTCAAACCCTCGGCAATCATCGCTCGACCATGGAGATGGGGAAAATGGCGGAATTTACATCCGATATTAAGCGTCCTGCCAATCCTGTGATTCTCTACTTGACGATCGGGGTGGCGGCGGTCGCCGTGGCTGCGGTCATTCTCATCGTACGGTACCAGAAAAACAACCCGTCCAAGGATGCGGGGGCGGCACCGGCCGTCATTCCCGGCATGATGCTTCCCGGACAGCCCGACTTTGAAGCCTACAAGAACAAGATCAGGATCGAGGATGTCAAAGCAAGCATCGGCATCAATTTCGCAGGCAACCGGTTCGCGTCGATTGAGGGAATCATCGACAACGAAGGGAGCCGGAAGCTGGAAGCGGTAGAGTTGCACCTCACTTTGTACGACGTGTATGACAAAAAGTGCAAGGAGGTCACCAAAATCGCGTTGCGCCCGGGAGGCGGCATCAATCCCGCGCCCATGGAACCCCTGGAAAAACGCACGTTTACCGTGTGGATCGAGTCGATCGATCAGCTTTGGAATCCCAAACGTGTGGAAATAGAAATCAGCGGCCTCAAATACCAATAGCCGGCCCTCGGGGCGGGCAGACGCGCCGCGAGCACTCGTCGCTGCGCAAGACTTCCCGCCGCGGCGTGGTGTCTCTACGGATCACGTATGAAAAAACCGTGGCTCCTGCTTCAAATCGCCATTCTGTTCGTGCCCGTGGCCGCCTGCGGCCGGCGCCCGCTGCAGACCGAAGAAATCGAACGCAACGGCATTTTCGCGGAAATCATGAAGCGCGAAGATCACCGCAGCCTGGGGGAGGACGGTTTCTTCCGTGCACAACTGGGCGATGATTCGCAACCACAAGTGCAGGAATGGTGCGCGATCGCCCTGGGCCGCATCGGTAATGCGCGGGCGTTGCCCTGGCTCTATGAGACCTTTCACTCCCGATATTCAACAGTCCGCGCGGCCGCGGCCTTCGCCGTAGGTGAGATCGAAGACGGCGATCTGCTGCGAAGCGAAGGGCTCCCTGTCGATGTGCGCGCAGCAGGGGAACTGCGCACTTTGTTGGACGATTCGGCGATTGCCGTGCGCATGCGCGCCGTCGAGGCATTGGGGAAAACCGGCCAGGACGCGGATGCGTTCGAAATCATCAGACGATTGGAGAACTTCGCCTATGATCGCTCGCCGGAAGAGCGCGCGTACCTCGGCTTTGCAGTCACCGCGCTCATGAGGCTGCGGAATCCTGCCGCGCGGCCGGTTCTCGAACGCCTCGCGAGCTTCGACGATCCGGAAATCCAGTGGCGTGTCGCCAACGCATTTTATCGGATGCGCATCAAGGAGGCGCGGCCGACTCTAGAGCGCCTGCTTGGGAGCTCGAATTCCGACGTTCGGGCTCACGCCGCGCGCGCTCTTGGAATCTGCGCAGATCCGGATCTGGCGGACATGCTTGCGCCTATGCTGGCGCCGATCGATTCACACAGCGGACGCTCCAACCCCTTGTCAGTGCGAGTAAGTGCTCTTCAGGCTCTCTCGAATCTGAAGAACCCCGGATCAGTGGCAGCCATCAAGGAAGCTCTCGCGACCGCGCCCATCGGTGTGTCGGATGCGGAGCGGCTCGACCAACTGAACTTCACGGTCCAGGCCGCAACAGTCCTGGGAAATCTCGGGTCTAAAGACGCTGTGGCAACGCTGGCAAACCTGGCGCGCATCCCCGGCCCGGTTGCAGACAGCGCGGTCGTCGCCCTCGCCCGGCTCCTGCATGACGAGCCCGAGGAGTTTCTGGATCTAATTCACCTGGGCGCTTATTTTGGCACCGCCGAGGGTGCGCGTGCCTGGACAGCGGCCTTGGGAGAATTGGGGGGAGCCTCGGCTAATGGCTTATTGAGAGGACTGCTCGCCAAGGCTTCGCAGAATCCGACCGGCGATGCCGCCACTCTCATGATCCCTTCGATTCTGCAGGCTCTGGCGCGAGCGCAGGCTCCGGGCTTGCAGGAGCTTCTCAAGAACTACTTCACCTCCACGGATGGAGTTCTCATGCGGGCTGCCGCGGCAGCATACAAACCGGAGGCCGGCGCGCCCCAGCCCTGGAAGCCTCTGCTGCAGGCTTACGCGCAGATTGACTCCACTCTCGACGAGGAAACCAAAGTGGCACTCATCGGTCGGTTGGAGCCCTGGAAGGGTGCCGGGGAAGTCCAGTTGTTTTTGCGTGCTGCCCTTCAGGATCGCGCGCGCAACGCGCGCATCGCCGCAGCCCGCCTGCTCAGACAGGCAGGTATGACGGATGTGCCGGATGATCCCGGCCCATCGGCCGCCTCCACGACGGACTTCACTTATATCCTGCTGGCAACCGCGCGCCGCGATCGCACAATAGCAATCATGGAAACGACACGCGGCACGATCGAGATGGAATTGTTCCGGGAAGACGCTCCCATGACCGTGGCGAACTTCGTCACGCTGTCAAACAGCGGGTTCTTCAACGGGCTCACTTTCATGCGCGTGGTCCCATATTTCGTGATCCAGGGAGGAGATCCAAGGAATGACCAGGAAGGTGGCCCGGGATATACGATACGGTGCGAAATCAACATGCACCCGTTCGAGCGGGGCTCTGTCGGGATGGCTTTGTCAGGCAAGGACACGGGGGGAAGCCAGTTTTTCATCTGCCTGTCCTCCCAGCCTCACCTGGACGGTGGCTACACCTGCTTTGGCCGTGTTATCAGCGGCATGCAGGCTGCGGAACATATGGTGGCGGGTGACCGCATCCTGAAGGTCCAGATCAAGGATGAAGTCGCCTGGATCGATTACCGCAGATACTGAAGCAGCCGTCCGGCTCGATAGCGTTAACTTAACGCCGAGGTAGTGCAAGTCGAAGCCAAATTCGAGATTCGAAATTCGAGATTCGAAATTCTAATCTCGAATTTCGAATCTCGAATTTCGAATCATGTAATCTGTGGCAAGTCCTGCAAATTGCGCTTAAGTTAACAGCATTACGTCGGGCTTAGGCGTGATTCTTGAGCCAGAGGAAAGGACAGATGCCGCGGACGCGCTCAAACTCCACGACTCTGCCGCAACAGGGCATGACTCCCCTCGCGCCTCGCCAGCAGGCTTCGTGATCGAGGTCCGTGCAATCCATGTCAAAGTTCTGGCAGATCTTCTCGATCTTGCGTTGATCGCGGGGAAGCCGCTCATCAAGCGTTATAAAATCGAAGTCCATGCCCGTATGTTTATCATAACGGAAGGTCCTTTCAAAGATCGCATAGGATGGCGCCGCAAAAACCTGTACAATTCCTGGCGCAATGTTGGATCCATGCAAAATCCGCCGCATTCATTTCATCGGTATTTGCGGAACGGGGATGGCTTCCCTGGCCGCCATGCTTCAGGAGCGCGGCTATGAGGTCGCCGGTTCCGATGAGGCCGCTTACCCCCCGATGAGCGAGTTTCTCGCGGCAAAGGGAATCGGCATCCTCCAGGGCTTCCGCAGCGCAAACCTGCAGCCCGTCCCTGATCTGGTCGTGGTGGGAAATGCGATTTCGCGCGGCAATCCTGAGGTGGAATACCTTCTGAATTTCAAGATCCCGCGCACCTCGTTCCCGGCCGCGGTAAGTGATTTTTTTCTGCGCGACCGGACTTCCGTGGTTGTCACCGGCACCCATGGCAAGACGACCACCACCTCGATGATTGCATGGGCGCTGCAGCGTGCCGGTCGTGAGCCCGGCTTCCTCATCGGGGGCATCGCGGAAAACTTTCAATCCAGTTATGGTCTGGGAAACGGGCACCTCTTCGTAATCGAAGGGGATGAATACGACTCGGCGTTCTTCGACAAAGGGCCCAAATTCCTTCACTATCTGCCGGACTTGGCGGTGATCGGGAACGTCGAATTCGACCACGCCGACATTTACCCGAATCTTGAAGCGGTGTGTGTGCAGTTCCGGCGTTTCGTCAATCTCATTCCCGAACGGGGGTTCCTGGCTGTGGGAGCCGACAGCGCATGCGCCGTCGAAGTCAGCCGCGGCGCCCTCTGTGAGAAGGAGACGTTCGCTCTGGAAGGCGAGCATGATTGGAGTGCACGCGACATCCGGCTGGAAGGCGAACGCAGCTGTTTCGACATTCTTCACCGCGGGAAGCTCTATTGCCATGTGCGGCTGCCGCTGTTTGGAACCTTCAACGTTCGCAATGCGCTGGCTGCCACCGCTGTTTTGCGGCGTGCGGGCCTGTCGGAAGATGACATCCAGGAAGGATTGGAGGAGTTTCGAGGCGTCCGCCGCCGGCTGCAGTTTCTTGGGGAAATCAGAAACATCCGCATATACCAGGACTTTGCCCACCACCCCACGGCAGTGAGAGAAACGTTGAAGGCTGTGCGGGCGGCGTTTCCTCGGGAACGTCTCTGGGCGATCTATGAGCCTCGTTCGGCCACCAGCCGCCGCAACGTTTTTCAGCATGAAATCGCCGCAGCTCTGTGTGAAGCGGATTGCGTCGTCCTGCCGCCTCTGTTTAAGCCTGAAAAGGTGCCGGAGGGCGACAGGCTCAGCCTGGCGCGCCTGGTCGCGGACTTGCGCGCAGCGGGCCGGTCCGTCTGGAATCCTGATGGTGTGGCAAGTATAATTGATCTGGTTTGTGCGGAAGCGCGCGGCGGCGATGTCATCGTCATTCTGTCGAACGGCGGGTTCGGAGGCATTTTCGAGAAGCTGCCGGCCGCGCTCCGTCAAGGAGCAGTATGAACAGTTCGACCCAACGGGATTCCTCTTTCACAGTTAGAAACATTCTGCTCGTCGGGCTCGGCTTGCTCGCCACGGCAGTCAGTGCGGTCACGGTCTCGCCGCTTTCATGGTCCCGTACTCGGCAATCGCAGAATCCTCCAAATCAGCAACAGCAACAACAGCCGCCTGGACAATTCAAGATCGGCGTCGAAGTGAACATGGTGACCGTGCCGGTCACGGTTCGCAAACCGAACGGCGGATTCATCAGGGAACTCCCTAAGGAGGCCTTCCTGGTTAAAGAGGATGGCGTGCCGCAGGAAGTGCTTACCTTCTCCCAGGAGGCATTGCCGACCCACATCGCGATCCTGCTGGATATCAGCGGCAGCGTCAATCCGGAGTGGGGATCGATCAAGTACGCCACAAAGAAATTTATCGAGAACCTGAAATTCGACGATCAGTTTGCGCTCATCACCTTCAACACTGAAACCCGTTTGAGGATAGATTGGTGCAACAAGAGCGACCGTCTGGAGGACGTCCTGTCTTCGGTTTATTGCAAGGACAATACGAATCTGTGGGACGCCATCTATGTGGTGTGCAACGACCTCTTTAAGGGAATCCAGGAAAAGAAAGCCGTGATTCTCATGAGTGACGGATTGGACAACAACAGTACTGTCTCCTACAAGGACATGCTGGACGACGCTATCCGCTCTCAGGCAGCCGTTTATGTGGTTAGCAAGACTCAGGCGGTGCGTGAGTCCTATATCCATGACATGGCGCAGCAAGGCGTTTACACCGGCATCCCGGAAAAGGAGTTCGCCGCGGCCGACGATGCGCTAAAAAAACTTTCGTACGAAACCGGCGGGCGGGTTTTGTATCCCACCAACTTCGGCCAGCTCGATAACATTTACGCGCAGGTAGACGAGGAACTGAGAAACCAGTACACGCTGGGATACTTATCGACGAACACGGCAAAGGACGGCACTTATCGACGCATCGAGGTTGCCGTGAATGCTCGCCAGGCACTCATTTCTGCTCGCCCGGGTTACTACGCTCCTGGCCAGTCTCCAGTGCGTAAGTAAGCATGGATCGCGAGCGAGTTTCGACTGGCCGCGCCGATGTTGTTCGAAAGGCGCAAGAAACCTCTCTGCATGTTGCACCGTTCGATTTCCTCCAGCCCAAGATGAGAAAACTCTAAATATTCCTTGACATCGCCTGACCGGCGATTTAACGTGTGCTCACCCTCAGCATTTCCTCGAACTCAGCCTTTCAAACCTGAGCCAAGCGGCATGTGTCTTACGGAAGTGTTTTCCGTTGGCTCTCTATAACAACTGTCTGCGTGGAGGGCTGAGGCGTGCATAGTCTTGCATATTCTTTCATCTTTGATGCCGACGAATTTCGATTGCTTCAAATCTGTGAACCCGCGCACTCCGGATACTGCCAGTCCGGCGCCGGTCACTGCAACTGTACGGATGACGATCTGCAGCGCATTCGTCTGGTTCTCAGAAAGCTGTCGACGATGCGGATCAACAATCCGGAGGACGCTGAGGATTTGGTACAGGAAACGCTGCTGACCATGGTGAGGAAAGCGCCTCGGATCGATCTGGAAAAAGGAATGTTGATCTGGGCCATGGGGGTCCTGCGCAAGAAAGTAGGCAACTATTACCGCAAAGCCCAGCGGTACACTTCCCTTGACGATCAGAAGATAGGCGGAAACAGAGCGATCCATTCGCCGGCGGCACTTTCTCCCGAGTCGCATCTGCATCACGCCGAACTGCGTGCCATGGTCGAC
>Ga0187861_10000227_pt1 | contig 72229 bp, 67 predicted proteins | sample June2016WEW_10_1_3_FD_132986 | JGI IMG/M metagenome (GOLD analysis project Ga0187861, IMG submission 132986) | Peatland microbial communities from SPRUCE experiment site at the Marcell Experimental Forest, Minnesota, USA - June2016WEW_10_100 | ecosystem: Environmental > Terrestrial > Soil >...
CAGCGGGCGGATATCCGCCCGCTGGAAGCTGGTCAACAGTGATCAAAACATGTAACCTCTAACCCCAAAAGTGTTACCCATGTCTTGACCCACAACTGTTACCTATGTCCTGATTGCACCCCGTCCCCCTTCTTCCTTCTTACTTCTTCCTTTCCCCTTTCATCCCTCATCCCTCCTCCCTCATCCTTTCCCTCACGCCCATTTCTTTCCCATGGCGTCCAGCCCGGCCTTCTTCAGATCGTCCGGCGTCATGGCAACGCGGAAATCCACATCGGCATTGAACGTCAGGAACCACGGCTCGGCCAACGACGGGATCTTCGAGGGATCGGCCATGTCCACGACCATGACGCAGCCGCGTTTGCCATCGTGCTCGCTGAAATAGACCGCCTCGGGCTTCAGCGCCTCCAAAATGTCGGTCAGTTTCTTGCCCACCACGCCCTTGCGGACAAGCGAATTAAACGGTTCATGCGGAATCGTGACATCCAACAGCATTCTCATTGCGACCTCCATCAGGGTTATTTGTTCGCCAACCGTCGTACACCATACGCACTTTCCAAATGCCGTCAACCGACAGATGCCGCCAGCTTCCGTCCGCGACCGGCCGCCGCCTCTTCTGATTGTGGGAGCGGCCTCCAGACCGCGACCGGCTGCCGTCGTTTCCCAGCTCATTGTGGGAGCGGCCTCCAGACCGCGACCGGCTGCCGTCGTTTCCCAGCTCATTGTGGGAGCGGCCTCCCGGCCGCGACCGGCTGCCGTTCTCCGCCCCGCCCCCCTTGACCGTTGTGCGTTGACCGTTGAATGTTGAATGTTGGACGTTGATTCTGTCCGTGCCCCTTCATCCTGCATAGCCTTGGCGACGCAGGACAAACACCGCTCTTGCCTGAAAAACCCCTCTGCCGCATACTCCTACCGCGATGGTGCTTACCAAATTCCATGCGACTGACCACACGCTACGTCAACTTTATCCACGTCCAATGAGCCACCGGTGCAAAGCCACCCCGTGCGCCGAATAGAGGAGATTGATATGGCTAAACCTAACAAACGCCGACGCGTTGCTTATTCGGCCAGCGCACTCATCGTTGGTAACGCACAGATCGTCAATGAACCCGTGACCACATATCTCCCTTGTCCACAGAAGAATGATAAAGGAAAGATACTCTGCCCTCTCGTGAACGAATGGCGCGCGCCTCTCCCCGAGGAAATCGTCCGCCAAACTTTCATTTTACATCTGAACCAGCACTATGGTTATGCCTTCGAGCAGATGGCGCAGGAGCGAAAAGTGCAGCACGGCCGGCGCAGCCCCCGAACTGACATCGTTGTTTGGGAGTCGGTGCAAGCCAAAGCAGCCGGCAAGACGCCGGTCGTTGTCGTGGAATGCAAAGCCGAATCAGTCACTATCAACGTGCGCGATTATTACCAAGGCGAGAGCTATTCACGCGCTGTCGGATGCGAAATTTTCGTTGCACATAACCAGCGCCAGACCTCAATTTTCAAACTCGTCCCAGGCCTGCCCGGCGAGGCCGTGCCGATTAACGAATTGCCGCACGCCAAGGATTGGAGCGACGCGAAGCGCATCGAGGCGATCAAGAACAGTACGCGTGCATTCAGTCGCAAGGAATTTCAAGACCTGTTGTTCAAGTGCCATAGCATCTTGCGCGACGTTCACAAGATGGAGCCCGGACGCGCGTTCGATGCCATATCCAAAGTGCTTTTCATCAAGATGTATATCGAACGCACCGGCACTTGGGGCACGTTCACTACCGATTATTTGGATAGACGTGCTGCGGTTCGTTTGCCTGATGACCTTCCGGTACATCAGCAGCTTTTCCTGCAAACCAAGAAACATTACTCTATTGACGAAATTTTCTCCGAGCGCGACGATCTCGAAATCTCCGAGGAGACTTTCCGCCGCTTGGTCAAGGAACTGGAACGTTTCAACCTCTCGGCCACCGGCGATGACATCAAGGGCTTGGCATTCGAGAAGTTTCTTGGTGAGACGTTTCGTGGTGAGCTTGGCCAGTTTTTTACTCCGCGTCCAATCGTTGAGTTCATGGTTGATGTGCTCAACCCGCAGGAGGGCGATCTAGTTTGCGATCCCGCGGCTGGCTCTGGCGGATTTCTAATTCGCGCTTTTGAACACGTCCGTAACAAGATCGCTGCCGAAGTACAGGCGGCGAAGGACAGCGCGAGGAACAAGATTGAGAAGATGGATTTGCCGGAAGACAAGGAACGTCGACTCATTGAGAAAGAGTTTGCCGACCTCAATCGGCAACTCGACCCTGAACAAGCCGACCCACCGTCCCGCATTCGCCAACTCGCCCACGATCACATCTTCGGAACGGATGCCGAACCTCGCGCAGCTCGTACCGCCAAGATGAACATGATTATGCACGGTGATGGCCACGGGGGCATTCATTATCACGATGGTTTAGTGGACATTAATGGCGTCTTTCCAGAGCGTTTCGATATTGTTCTGACCAATCCGCCGTTCGGCCAAAACGTCGGCGAGGATCAGAAGTTAGGGAACACCGAACAGACGCGCATCCCACAGCGATCAGGTTACGTTAAGGACTGCCGCGAGAAGTACGGGGATGCATGGGAGATTAGTCACAGGCGGCTTCTCGCTGCGGTGAATGGGAAGGACAAGATCCTAGACAAGTTTGAAGTTGGCAAGGATAAGCCGAACCGACCCACCGAGATTCTCTTCCTCGAACGATGTCTCCAACTGCTGAAGCTGGGTGGACGGTTCGGCATCGTGTTACCTGATGGCGACCTGAACAATCCATCATTGAGCTGGCTGCGCCGCTGGGCGGAAGGCAAAGCCCGCTTGCTTGCGGTCGTCAGTCTGCCGGAAGAGACCTTTGCCGCTGCCGACGCCACGGTGAAAGCGTCACTGGTATTCTTGCAGAAGTTTACACACAAGGATGCAGCCGCATGGGAGAAGGCTTGGCAGAATGCTCACACAAAGCTTGATGCTCAATTCAATGCCGAACGCAACCGTTTGTGCACTGAGTTTGGCGCGCGCATCGCCTGCGCCGACACACCGGCACTCGCCGAAATTCTGAAGCAGCTTACTGGGCTTGGCGTCCGCCGCGTGCTTCCCGAATGGAAACAGGCCGACCCGCCGCCTTATCCGCGCGGTGTTAGCGCAACTACCATCGGCAAACCCCGCTGGGATGGCAAGCCGACTGAGAGGCAACACGCAGCCCAGTTCAAGAGCGACTTTGAAGAAGCGTTTGCGGGCGAAGCAGAACAGAAAGCCGAGAAACTTCACCGTGAACTCCGCGCCGCACTCCGTAAAGTGGACGTAGCGCATAATGCCTCGCTATGGCGCGTGGTGCGCGAAGCCCTTGATTATCCCGTCTTCACTGCCGCGCCTGATGCAGTTGGCATCACCGCCACCGGAGCCGAAGGCCCGAACCAGTTGCAGGATGTCCTCGCAGCCTACCGCAAGTTCGAAGAATGGAACAAGGCTGGCGCTAAGCCCGAAAAAACGCCGAACTACTCCGCATGATTGCGTCTTGTCAGATTCGCCGCTGGAAGGACATGGAGCGGTGGATACCGGGCGGCGACAGTGTTTGGGATTTCATCCATCCACTCGCGCCACTCGAAGACTTGCTGACACCGCGTGTTGAGAGGCTCGGATTGACCGGCGATTTGGGTGATTGGTTGCCGATCACAATTCACTTCGATGGCTCAATCGTGCCGCGTGACCGCCAGAGGGCATTCAAGGGCGGCATGTTTGCATCGTATCCCGGCGATTTGATTTTTTCCAAGATAGACGCACGTAACGGCGCAATCGGCCTTGTACCGGTATCGCTCCCCAAAGTAGTCGTTACCGGCGAATACCCCGTCCACGTTCCCGACGGAGAACAAGTGGACGCTCGCTACTTGGCGCTGCTGCTCCGCACACCGAACTTCCTGCAACTCATCCGCCGCGCCGCCAGCGGCACGAGCGGCCGCAAGCGGATTACGCCTGAGAACTTCCGCGCCATCCAAGTTCCGCTTCCAGACAAGTCGCACCAGCAGCGGCTGGTGGCGGCGTACCACGCAGCGTTAGAGAGCGCGGCGAAACTAGAGGGCCAAGCGACGCACGTCGAGCGGCACGGGCAACTTGAGTTCGAGGCCGCATTGGGCTTGACGCCACCGCCTGACCTTCCGAAACGCCGCTTCCAAATCGCACGCTTCAAAGACATCGAACGCTGGAGTCATGAAGGCATTCTGCAAAGAGCTTTGCTCGGCGACAAAGCGCCGGAATCGAAGTTTGAAATGGTCACTCTAGCGGATGTTGCCACCATCAGCTACGGTCTCCAGAAATGCCCCGGCAACCGTCCGGGTAAGCATCCGCGTCCGTACCTTCGCGTCGCCAATGTCCAGCGTGGCCGGCTCGATCTTCGCGAAATCAAACAGATCAACGTTCCGGACGAAGACATGCGCAAGTACCGGCTCGAAACCGGCGACGTGCTTTTCGTTGAGGGTAATGGCAGCCGCAAAGAGCTGGGCCGCGTCGCCATCTGGAACGGCGAAATTGAGAACTGCGTTCACCAAAACCACATTATTAAGGCTCGCCTCGACCAGTCGAAAGCCGTACCAGAATTCATCGCTGCATGGTTCAATACCGAAACCGGTCGGATGCACTTCTTCCGCAACGCCAAGACCACGTCTGGGCTGGGCACGATCAACTCCACTGAAGTCCGCATCGCACCTCTCCCCCTACCCGGCAAGAAAGAGCAAGCCGCCGTCGTCCGCGATCTGGAGCGCACGGCGCAGAAAGCCAAATCCCTGCGCGAGTCCGCTGCCAAAAAGCGCACCGACGCGTGGAACGATTTCATCACAGCCATTTTCATGTAACTCGCTATCTAAGGGGCTCAGGTTTAAGGGGTCAACTCTCCACTCGTCACAGAATGCAGCACCCCACACACCCCTTCGGTCTTATGGATAGTGCTATCCATAACTTTTCTAACGGTCTAAGCGATCAGCCGCGGCCATGCCCGCCATCGTTGCCGACAACAAACCGACCCCGCCATCGTATCTCTGCCCGCTCCTTCATCCTCCATAGCTTTAGCGAAGGAGGATCATCCTGCATCTCGTCCGTCGTAGCCTTGGCGAAGACGGAAGCCTTGGCGACGCAGGACGCCCTCCCTGTCCTCCGAAGCTTTAGCGAAGGAGGATCGGCTACTTGTCTCCTGCTCCTGTCTCCCCCTCTTTGCGTCCCCCCTGTCCACCAACTCGTCCGCCGTAGCCTTGGCGAAGGAGGAAGCTCGCAGAGCGGAGGTGGATTGCGCCTTTTTGCGGCTCACTTCAACCTTGAGCGTTGATTCCGTTCTACCGTTCTTCGAGGTCGTACCTGTCGTTCATCAGTTTGTTCTTTATTTGAAAGTTGAATGTTGGAAGCCGAGTGCAGCACTGGCTGCATGGAGCCGAAGCGAAGCGTAGACGCCGTCGTCGTGTGCGGCAAACCCGTGATGCTGTTTTCACGGCAATTGAGCGTTGAGCGTTGAATCCTTCTCCGTTCAACAGATCCATCCGCCACCCACAACCACGTCATCACGATAGAACACCGCCGCCTGTCCGGGCGTGATGGCACGTTGCGGCTCGTGCAGACGCACGCTCGCGCACTCCCCGCCCCGATTTTCCACGGTCGCCGCGCAGCCGGGATGCTGGTGGCGCGGTTTGACGGTGACTTCCATCGGCCCGCCCGTCTCGACCCCGTGCCAGACACAGTTCGCTATTTCAAATTCGCTGCGCAACAGCTCCTCGGCGGAACCGACGATGACCCGGTTATTTACGGCGTCGAGTTCGATGACGTAGAGCGGACGCGGCTGCCCGCCAAGGTTCAGGCCCTCGCGTTGGCCGACGGTGAAATTGTGAATGCCGTTGTGGTGGCCGAGCGCCCTGCCCTCGCGCGTGACGATCTCCCCTTGCACATCGGTTACGTTCGCGCTCTCGCGCAGGTACCGGCGGTAGTCGTTCTCCGGCACGAAACAAACTTCCTGGCTGTCTTCCTTGCCGTATGTCTTCAAGCCGATTTCCTTCGCGATGGCGCGGGTCTCGTCCTTGGTCAAATCACCCACCGGAAATATCGCCCGCGCAAGTTGCTCCTGGTTGAGCGAGAACAGAAAATACGTCTGGTCCTTTCGTTCGTCACGCCCTTTACGAAGCTGATAACGATGTCCGTTACCATTGGTTTTCTCAATCCTCGCATAATGCCCCGTCGCAATGCACTCCGCGCCGAGCGCCCGCGCCTTGCGCAGCAGCGACCCGAATTTCACTTTCTCATTACAAATCACGCACGGGTTGGGCGTCCGGCCCCGCCTGTATTCGGCGGCAAAATAATCCATCACCTCGCGCCGGAACGTGTCGATCTCGTCGATCACGTAGTGCGGGATGTCGAGCGAGTGCGCGACCATGCGGGCGTCCATGATGGCTTGCGGCCCGCAGCACTTGTCTTCCGCAAGCGATCGACAATCCTGTGGCCAGCCGCGAAACGTCAGACCGATGACATCGTAGCCTTCCTTCTTGAGAAGATGGGCCGCGACGCTCGAGTCCACGCCCCCGCTCATGCCGACGCACACTCTGGGCTTTGTCGTTTTCATGGGAACGCCGAAGTATACCGCAAAGAAACCAACGTTCAACGCCCAACACTCAACTCTCAACGCCCAAGAATCAGCTGGAGCTGCTCTTGTTTGCCGTACGAATGCTCGTGTAGAAAATCTTGATCAATTCTTCCGTTTCCTTGAGAACCGGCTCAAACTGCGATGGTGGGGTTATTAGTGGGACGCGCATGGCAAGCCGCAGCCACCGGCGAGTCTCACGCAGTTCCTTCAGGCAAACGCTCATCTTGTGAACGAAGTCTTTCGGTGATTCCGCCGCCTGCGCCTCTCCGTGGTTCGGTAGCGGCGATGTGCCGGAACGAAGAAGTTGGCCGCCGACGTGATTGCCCGCAGGCGTTCTCGGTAAGCGATCCACAAGTCGGACAATCTGCGCCGAGTATTCCAGCAAACGTTCCTCGAGATCGTACTTGCCACTCTTCGTTTCGTTCTTCATTTGAAAGTTGAGTCCTGAATGTTGACTCGGTCCCAGCGTTCTTCAAAGTTGCACTTGCCGTTCTTCGTTCCGTCCTTCATTTGAAAGTTGAGCGTTAAGCGTTGATTCTTTCCTGACGTTCCTCAACGCCGTACTTGCTGTTTTTCATCCTTCATTTGGAAGTTGAACGTTGGATGTTGAATGTTGAAAGTTGATTCTTTTCCTATCGCTCCAGCCACAGCGTACTGCGCTGGAAATCGAACGTGACCCGGTAAGCACGCAGGACGGCATCGCCAAGAAACACGACTTGCCCGCCGCCGATGTCGGGCCCGACGAGGCCGGTGCGCCCCGGGACGCGCGTGAACGTGGCGTCGCCGACTTTCGCCTCCCGGATCTCATACGACGCCGCCAACGAAGCTCCGGCCACGCCGCCGGCGGCCGTAAGCGGCCCTTTGCCCGGTGTCCAATAGCCCAACTCGATCGCGCGCGTGCGCGGCAGGAGCATTCCATAGTCGCCGCCCGTATCGAGAATGCAGGCCACCGGCTCGCGTCCATCAATGGAAATCTCCACCGCCGGCAGGTCGCCCAGCCAGTGCAACGGCGCCGTCGCCAGAAACTTCAACGTGTCATCCGGCAAATACGCCTCGTGCGCGCCAAAGATCACCTTCCCGTGAAGATTGTCGATGGTCAGATACGACAGCCGGCGAAGCGCGTTGACGCCGAGCAGCATCACCTGGGCGTTCCCCGCGCGCGTGAAGTTCAGGACCTGCGAATCGGGGCCGATGATCGCCACTGTCTTCTGAAACGTAATGGACCCGATCTGCATCGTGGGCACGAGGGCGATGTAATCCTCGACTGAGCCGCCGATGCCGTGCCCGGTGACGGGCTTCAGGCTCGTAACGAGCGGAATGCCCAGGCTGCGCGCGAGCGTGTACCCGAAAAGATTGCGGTTGCTGCCGCTGTCAAGCATCACGCGCACCGCCGCGTTGCCGTTGACCGATGCGAGAAAGACCGGCGCGCGGTACATGCCGCCCGGCCGGTACGGTTTGTCGGACGCAATCTCCATCAGCGGCACGGTCACGTTCTCGCGCGCGTCGACAAGATTCACTCCGCCAAAACTCACCCCCTTCTCGGTGACCTGCATCTGAAAGCCAAGTTCCTCGGGAGTTTTTGAATTTTTCTGCAGTTCGGCCACCTGCGCCGGCGAGAGCGTCGGCGTGGTCGTTTCCAATTGCGACTGCCGGTTGCTCGCGCAACCGGCCGCCAACAGCGCTACTGCCACCGTGAGAAAGGTCCTCCGCATGCCATGCAGGATATAAGGCCGCCGACCAATGTCAACCCGCTTGCCCCCGAAGGAGGGCTTGCCGTAAGCGCCCTCAACTCGTATTGTTGCGTGCGGGCGTGCATCTCGTAACGTACATGCGGATTTCGGTGACGGATCGCTGCAACGAGCGATGCGCCTATTGTCTGCCACACGACGTGACCGTCGAGTGGTTGCCGAAGGGCCAGATCCTCACCTATGAGGAAATCCTGCGCGTCGCCCGGATCGCAACATCGCTCGGCGTGACGAAATTCCGCGTCACCGGCGGCGAGCCGCTGGTTCGCCGGAATGTGGTGGAGTTCATCGGCGAACTGAACAAGCTGCCCGGCGTCACCGACATCGGCCTGAGCACCAATGCCACCCTGCTCGCTCCTCTCGCTCACCAACTCCGCGCCAGCGGCGTCAATAAGGTCAACATCTCCCTCGACACGCTTGACGCCGCCAAGTACCGCGAGTTGAGCGGCAACGGCAACCTCGCCGACGTGCTGGCGGGGATTGACGCCGCCATCGAGGCGGGATTCCCACAGGTGAAACTCAACATGGTCCTGATGAAGGGCAGGAACGATGACCAGGTGTTCAACCTCATCGAGTTCGCGCGCGAAAAGGCCGTCACGCTCCGGTTCATCGAGTTGATGCCCATCAGCACCAGCGAGGTGTTGACCGACGACAATTTCATCTCGGTGAACCTCGTTCGCCGCCAGATCGAGAAGCGTTACGAACTCGTCCCGCTCCCCGAGCCGCCAAGCGAGGTCAAAGGTTATGGCCCGGCCCTGTACTACGAAGTCGGCGGTCTCACCAACCGTCGCGGCCAACCGGTCCGGCTGGGTTTCATCGGCGCCATGACCAATCTCCACTTCTGCGATACGTGCAACAAAGTGCGGCTCACCGCCGACGGGAAGTTGCGTCCCTGCCTCGGCGCGCATCTCGAATACGACTTGAAACCCGTCCTGCGCGCCCGGGACAGCAGCGACGCGCAAGTGCGCGAGGTGTTCGTCCAGACAATCCGCAACAAGCCCGAGGAACACGAGTTCCGCAACAACTACCTCCCCGGCCGCAAAATGATCGCCATCGGCGGATGAAAAAGCTCTCCCACGTTGATGAACGCGGCACCGCTCGCATGGTGGATGTGTCCGCCAAGCCGGTCCAGTTTCGTGAAGCCGTCGCCATCGGCGCGATCTTCCTGAAGCACGAGACGCTGGCGCTGATTGCCGCCAACCAGATCGCCAAGGGCGATGTGCTCAACACCGCCCGCCTCGCTGGTATTCAAGCGGCGAAACGCACCGCCGAGTTGATTCCACTCTGCCATCCGCTGAATCTCACGCACGTGGACGTGGACTTGCGGCCTGCCAAGGACCGCATCGACATCATCGCCACCGCAAAGATCGCCGCGCAGACGGGCGTCGAGATGGAAGCGCTCACCGCCGTCACGGTTGCCGCGTTGACGATCTACGACATGTGCAAGGCGGTGGACAAAGAGATGGTCATTGGCGAGATCAAATTGGTCAGCAAGAAAAAAACTGGCGCACCCTGAAGGGTGCGGCTACAAGACTGTAGTCGCAGGCTGTAGCCTGCGTTCGATTCCATGATTACCGTCGGCATCATTACGGTTAGCGACCGCGCCTCGCGCGGCGAATATGAGGACAAGGGCGGCCCGGCGCTCAAGTCGTTCTGCGAAAAGTGCGACTGGCAGATCGCCGCGCAAGCCGTCGTGCCCGATGAAGAGGCCTTGATACAGGACAACACGCTCGAACTTACGAAAACCTGCTCCCTCATCCTGATAACGGGCGGCACCGGCATCACCACGCGCGACGTGACGCCCGAGGCCATCCGCGCCATCAGTACGAAGGAACTGCCCGGCTTTGGCGAAGTGATGCGCGCGAAAAGCTTCGAACGGTTCCCGCACGCCATCCTGTCGCGCAGCCTGGCCGCCGTCGTCGGTGCCTCCCTCGTGATCTGCCTGCCCGGTAGCCCCAAGGGCGCCGTCGAATGCCTCGAATTCGTCGCCGACGCCATCCCGCATGCGATTGAATTGTTGAAAGGAGAAACCGAGCACCAATGATCATGTTGATTCAGATACCGCAGTCGCCGTTCTGCATTTCCGTGCGGCGCATTCTGGAGCGGAACCGCATACCGCACAAAATCCGCAACATCCCGACGCACGATCGCAGCGAAGTCATCCGTGCCACGAAGGGACGCGGCTACACCGTGCCGTGCCTTGTGGACGGGAAGACAGCCGTCTCGGATTTCACCGACTTCGGGCAGGAAGTGGCGCGTTACATCGACCGCAAGCACAAGCTCGGCTTGTTCCCGCGCGACAAGGAAGGAATTCAGGCGATTCTCGCGCGGTATATCGAGAGTCAACTGGAAGACGTCGGCTTCCGGGTCGGCGACGGTTATGTAATCCCCACCCTGCCCCTGACCGAGCGCATCATGCTCACCCGCTTCAAGGAACGCAAATTCGGCAAGGGTTGCGTCGCGCAGTGGACAAGAGACCGCGCACAGCTGAACCGTCAATTCGCCGCATTGCTCGCGCCGCTCGACAATATGCTTGCGTCCTCGGAATTTCTGGTGGCGGATCGTGCGTTGTTTGTAGATTACGACCTCTTTGGAATCCTCGGCAACTACCTGTACAACGGGAAAACGAAGCTGCCGAAGCTCAAACACCTGCAACGGTGGCATCGCACAATGTCTCGCCCGTCAGGTCGTATTCGCCCGCATCCGTAATCCATACGCGCGCAAACTCACCGACTCGTGCCGTCCCCGCAACCCGCACGCTCCCGTCAATCTCCGGCGCGTCGGCATGGGAACGCCCGATCCAACCGCCATTCCTCTGCTCGTCGATGAGCACGCGAACGATGGTCCCGACAAAATCACCCTGCACTTCCCGTGACACCTTTTGCTGCAACGCCATCGCGCGACCGTACCGCTTCTTCTTCTCCTTGGCGGACAACTGCTCGCTCATCGCTCCCGCCGGCGTGTGGTCCTCCTGGGAATACTGAAACATGCCCAGACGTTCGAATCTCGCTTCCTCGATGAACTCCAGAAGCTCCTCGAACTGCGCTTCGGTTTCACCCGGGAAACCGACAAGGAACGTCGTGCGTAGCGCAATGCCGTGAACGCCCGCGCGAATGCGGGCAATCAGGTCGCGAATGTACCGGCCGCTCGTCTCCCGCCGCATTTGCTTGAGCATCTCGTCGTTGATGTGCTGCAATGGCATGTCGACGTAGCGGCACACCTTGTCGCACGCGGCGATGGTCTCGATCAGTTCGTCGTTCCAATGGTACGGATGCGTGTAGAGGAGTCGCACCCAGAACTCCCCGTCGATCTGCTGGATCTCCCGCAGCAATTCGCAGAGTTGGCCCTTCCCATCAAGCGGCCCGGGCGCGCGCGGATCGAGGTCCTTGCCGTAGAACGTCGTGTCTTGCGAAATAAGGTTGATCTCCCGCGTGCCGGCAGCGACAAGCCCGCGGATTTCCGCCAGCACGTCGGCCCTCGCGCGGCTGCGGTGTTTCCCGCGAATGCGCGGGATGCTGCAGAACGTGCACGGATGATTGCATCCTTCGGCAATCTTCACGTACGCGTGGTGTTTCGGCGTGAGGCGAAACCGCGGGGCCGCGTAATCGGGCACGTACTGCGCCGGCCCGGACCAGTACAGCCGCGGCGCGGTGTGTCCGTTCTTCGCCAGGATCTCGCGCACGATCTCTCCGATGCGCGGCACTTCGTTCAGCCCGACAATCGCATCGACCTCCGGCAATTCCTTCTGCAGATCTTTCGGGTAACGCTGGGTCAGGCAACCCGCCACGATCAGCGCCTTGCAGTTGCCCCTCTCGCGCAACTCATTCGCCTTGAGAATCGCGTCGATGGATTCCTTCTTCGAGCCTTCAATGAAACCACAGGTGTTGACGATCACCACGTCGGCTTCTTCCGCGTTCTCCGTCACCTGCATCCCATCGCGCAGCAACGAGCCCAGCATGACTTCACTGTCCACGAGGTTTTTCGCGCAGCCGAGACTTACGAACCCGACTTTGATGGCTTGCGTTGTTTTCACGTCTTTGTTGTGGTTTCTTGTAGGGCGCGATGCCTGCCGTTTAGGTATCGCGCCGAGCCGCCGCGAGCAACCCTACGGGCTGCCCGCCCTGCAATCAAACTCATTTCGCAAGTACCGGCTCTAACAGCTCCGGTGCAGGCTTGGTCTTCGGCTGGTAGTACGCGTCGAAATCTGCCTTGGGCACTGCCGGCTGCGCTGTTACCGCCTGCATCGTTGGAGCCGGCTGCGCCGGTGATGACGCGTGCCGCATAGACCACGTCTTACCCAACACGGCCAGGAACACCACGACCGTCAGCGCCAAAACCACCAGTGCCACACTCCGCAGCGGCAACTGCAATTCAGGCCGCTTATGGGCGCGGATGGCTTTCTCCGTCTCCATATGCAGCCCCTGCCGCCGCAGCCCTCCCTGGCTCCGCAGGTAGGCCTCCACCACCGAGTGACTGTCGAGGCCGAGATACTCGGCATACAGCTTCAAAAACCCTTTGGTGTACGCCGGCGCGACCATCCGATCAAACTCGTCCGCTTCGAGTTGTTCGAGAATCTCCATCTTGATCTTGGTCGCGCGCGACGCGTCTTCAAGAGAAGCCCGTCTATTGTGCCGCGCCTCGCGCAGCGTGTCGCCAATCGATTCCATCTATGTCAGCCTTGTTGACGCTCGGCTGGCACTTGCCCGTCCAAATCGATCAGGATTTCGCGCGGCTCGGCGCCCTTGTTCGGGCCGACGACCCCGCGCTCTTCCAGCAAGTCCATGATCCGAGCAGCGCGAGTGTAACCGATGCGCAGGCGGCGTTGCAAGATCGAGACGCTGGCGCGGTTGGTCTGGCGTATCACCTCGATGCACTGTTCGACCAACTCCTCGTCTTCTTCGTTCGGCTCGCCATCGGACAGGTTGGAGTTTCTCTGGAGCTTCTGCTGCAATTCAGACTCGAAACGCGGCTTGGCATGGCTCCCGATGAAGTCCACGATGCGCGTGGTCTCCTTGTCGAGCACCAGCACCCCCTGCGCGCGCAGGGCTTTACCCGAGCCGGCTTCATACAGCATGTCACCCTTCCCCAGCAGTTTCTCCGCTCCCTGGCTGTCGAGGATGACGCGTGAATCCTGCATCGACGCGACCTGAAATGCGATGCGGGCCGGGATGTTCGCCTTGATGACGCCGGTCACCACGTTCACGCTCGGACGTTGCGTGGCGATCACCAGATGAATGCCGGCGGCGCGGCCCAATGCCGTCAGCCGCGAAATCGCCATCTCCACGTCCTTGCCCACGGTCACCATCAAGTCGGCCAACTCATCCACCACGATGGCGATGTACGGTAGCTTGTCGGGAATCACCAACTCGAAGTCACGCGGCACCTCGATCTTCAACAACTCCTGCTCCGCCTTCGGTTTCGCATTCGTCGTGTATTCGGGTTTCTCCTTGGTCGTTTCCTCAGCGTCAAGGTCATCCAATGTCTCGACCTCCGGCTTCGCGGATTTCTTCGGTCGCATGTTGAACGCGGTGATATTGCGGACGCCACTCTTGGCAAAAATCTGGAACCGTTTCTCCATTTCGCGGATCACCCACCCCAACGCCAGCGGCACCTTCTTCGCCTCGGTCACGACCGGCACGATGAGATGCGGCAACGCGTTGTAGTGCTGCATCTCGACCATCTTCGGGTCGATCAACACCAGCCGCAAATCCTCGGCGGTGAACCGATACAGCAGCGACGCCAGAATCGCGTTGACACAAACGGTCTTGCCCGAGCCGGTCGCACCCGCGATCAGCAGATGCGGCATGTTCGCCAGGTCGCCGATGATCGGATTGCCCTTCACGTCGCGCCCCAACGCGACCGGAATGGTCGCGCTGGAGTGGCGCCATTCGTCCGAGTCCAGCATGTCCCGCAGGTACACCGTCGTGCGCGACGAGTTCGGCACCTCGATGCCCACTGTCCCCTTGCCCGGTACGGGCGCGAGAATGCGGACCTTTTCGGCGCGCATCGTCATCGCGATGTTGTTCGACAGCGACGAGATCTTTTCCACGCGCACACCGGCCGCCGGGTACAACTCGAACAAAGTCACCGTCGGCCCCTTCGTCACGTCGCCGGATTCGACGTCGATGCCGAACTCCTGCAACGTCTCGCGCAATACTTTCGCGCTGGCCTTCAAATCCTCCATCACGTCGCGCTTCCCGGGCAACGGCGGCTGCTCCAGCAAATCGAGCCCGGGCAGCAGGTATTCCTCGCCGGAGGCGGCGCTGACGCTTCCAAGCACGGTGGGACTCGTCGCCGCAGGCTTGTCGCGTTTCGTCTTGGGGGACACCGTGGCTGCCCCGACTTCCGCCGCCGCCGACGTCTCACCGGTCTCCTTCCCGGGCCGGAGTTTCTCCGTGATTTTTTCCACCAGGGATGGCGCGTCGTGGCCCGCCGCTTTTCTCTTCTCCGTGCCGGCTTGGGGACGCTGTACGGTGTAGTCCTCAAACTTCGGCTCGGGTCGCCGCTCGCGGGCCTGGTCGTCATCGTCGTTGGACCGCTCGTTGGCCAGCTTGCGCGTTTCCTTTTCCCTGCGCGCCACTTCGCGGTCCGTCTGGAATTCCTTGATCGTCAATTCACGTTCCTGGTCGCGAAGCTCGTCCTGGATGCTCGACTTGGATTTGCTGCCGCGCTTTCGGTGCCAGAAATCCATCGCCGAGCCGACGGTTAACGCCACCCAGTAGCTCGGCCGGAAATTAATGAGGAGAATCAGGCTGATCAGATAGGCGACGACGAAGATGATCGCCGTGCCCATCGTGCCGAGGACTTTTTGGAAGAATCCGCCAACCAACAAACCGAGGAAGCCGCCCGCGCTGTCGGGCAGATTGAGCGCGTGTTGCGCGCGCACCAATCCCGCCAGATGCAGCAGGCCGCTCAACGACACGAGCAGCAACACTCCCGCGCTGATCTTGCCGCGCCACGGCAGTTCCTTGCCCAGCAACAGCGTCGCGCCGATGACCGCGAGTACGGCCATCAGTCCGTACGCCGCCAGGCCAAACGCCTGAAACGTGCCGAACGCGATCCACGCGCCGATGGGTCCGATGAAGTTGGCGACTGGCCGGTGTTCGCTCGCCGCCACGTGGCCGACATCGTACGGATTGTACGAAATCAGGCTCAGTAACAACAACAGAGATAGTCCCACCAGAATGAGGGCCCAAATCTCACGACCGCCCGAGTGCTTCGAGTCCTTCCCCATAGAAAAATGTTGCAAATCCTCCTTGCGGTTGCGAAGTCTAGGCGAAACGGCAGCCAACTGCAAGGCACAAAGATGCTTTACCCGTACAAATTTGCCCCGCTCCTCGTCGAGCGCGTGTGGGGGGGCCACCAACTCGAACGCTATGGAAAATCGGTTCCACCGGGCAAACGCATCGGCGAATCATGGGAAATCAGCGACCGGGATGAAGCCCAGTCCGTGATCGCCAACGGCCCGGACAAAGGCAAGACGCTCCATCAGCAAATCGAAGCCCACGGCGTGCAGCTTTTGGGGACAAATTGCCACCACCACGCCAAACGCTTTCCGCTCCTCGTCAAGCTTCTCGACGCCCGCGAACGGCTCTCGCTGCAAGTTCACCCTGCCGCTGGCATCGCCGCCAAGCTCAAGGGCGAACCTAAAACCGAAATGTGGTACGTGCTGGAAGCCGATCAGGATGCCCACCTCATCGCGGGACTGCGACACGGTATTACGGGCGCCGACTTCATGCGCGCGCTGGAAGGCGCGCGCGATTCAAAACCGCTCGCCGACTGCGTGCACAGTTTTCCCGTGCTGCCGGGCGACGTCTTTTTCGTGCCGTCGGGACGCGTGCACGCCATCGACGCCGGCGTGGTGCTCGTCGAAATCCAGCAGAACTCCGACACGACGTACCGCGTCTACGATTGGGGTCGCGTCGGCCTCGACGGCAAGCCGCGCCAGCTTCACGTCAAGGAATCGCTGGTGTGCATCAATTTTCAGGACTTCGAGCCGAAGAAACAGAGGCCAACGATCGAACGGAGAGGTGTCAACGGTCTGTGGCGACTGATCGAGTGCGACCAATTTCACGTGCACCGCCTCGACCTGGCCAACGCTTGGACCGACCGCTGCGACGGTTCAACCTTTCACATCATCGCCTGCATCGGCGGCGCGCTTGGCGTGCTTACGCCCGACGGCAGGGAAGAACGCCTGAACCCCGGCGAGTTCGCCCTGCTCCCCGCCGCCCTCGACTTCTACACCCTCGCCCCCCTCGCCGAAGGCACCCGCGCTTTGAAATCATACGTGCCGCGCACGGCGTGACGGCCAAGCTCAACTACTGCGCGGAGTACCGCTAGTTGCAGCAGTGGTTAGATCTTTCTTTATTTGTTCGTGAAGCTCCTTAAGAACTTCAATGCCCTCTTTGCTGCAATACTCTGTCTTCACCTTACTGCGATAAGTGTATTGCAGGTCGGCACATTGCTCCCTGATCTTATCTAATTTGGGGTCCCTCAGAGGGATGCCGGTGAAATCATCCCATTCCCACTCACCACCCGTTCCTTGGAGAAAATTCGAGATTGTCTTCTCGATCTCTTCGAGAGTCGGATCGGGGCGGTTGACCATCTGTCGCTTGAGCACGTACCCCAAGACTCCCAAAATCACCACCCCAATAATAACCCACATTGTCATCGAAAATGATTGTACAACTCTCCATACTTCGTCCGCAAATAGCGAATGTACGGTTCAATCGTTAGCTCTTGGCCCGTGGCGCGCTTCACAATCTCATTCGCCGTAAACTTGCTGCCGTGCTGATAAATGTTTTCCTTGAGCCAGCCGTGTAACGTGCCGAACTCGCCCCGCGCAATCTGATCGGGAATTCCCGGCTGTGCCTTCCGGGCCGCCTCGTAGAACTGCGCGCTCAAGATGTTGCCGAGCGTGTAACCCTGAAACACGCCGCCGATTTGCCCGCCAAACCAATGCACGTCCTGCAGCACACCGTCGCGGTCATCGGGCGACGCGATACCGAGGTCGCTCTTGTACCGTTCACGCCAAGCCTCTGGTAAATCGCGGATGGCAAGTTTGCCTTCGAGTAATTGCAGTTCGAGATCGAACCGAATCATCACGTGCAGATTGTACGTCACTTCGTCCGCGTCCGTGCGGATGAGCGAGCGCTCGACCCTGTTGATGGCGCGATAGAACGCGTCGAGCGACACGTCGGCCAGTTGCGACGGAAATGCCGCCTGCAGTCTCGGATAGAAGAATTGCCAAAATCCTCGTCCGCGCCCCACGACGTTCTCCCAAAGCCGCGACTGGCTTTCGTGAACGCCCGACGACGTCCCACGCGCCAACGGGGTGTTTTCCAACTCGCGACGGATTCCCTGTTCGTACATCGCATGGCCTGCTTCGTGAATCGTGCTGAAGAGCGCGTCGTCCACGTCGTTCTCTTTCACACGCGTGGTGATGCGCACGTCACCAAGCGAAAACGTCGTTTGAAACGGGTGCCGCGTCTTGTCCTGTCGTCCGCGCTCGAAATCGTAGCCGAGCCGCTTCACGACCTCGGCGCCAAACGCGAGTTGTTGCGCCTCGGGAAAATGCTGATGCAGACACGCGTCGTCCACAAGGGGTTGCGCGGTGATGGCCTGCACGATTGGCACGAGCTGTTTCCTCAATTCCGCAAACAGCGCGCTCACGGTCGCCGCTTTCATCCCGAAATCAACGAAATCGATCAACGGGTCGGCAATATTGTCGTAGCCGGGGAAGTAGTTCGCCAACTCGCGGCTGTACTCGAGCATCTTTTCCAAATGCGGACGTACCGCGGAAAAATCATTGGCCGGCCGCGCCTTCACCCACACTTCGTAGGTCGCGACTTGGTGTGCGCTGAACTTCGCGACGAATGCCGGCGGCACTTTCACCGCGCGCCCGTAATCGCGTCGCGTCACCCGGATCAGCGCCGCCTCGTCCGAATCGTATGGCAACGATCCCTCGCACGACTGCAAATCTGCGAGTAGTTGTCCGATGGATGGATCCGTGAACTTCTCGTGCGCGAGCCGCTCCAGCGTCGAGATCTGCCGTCCGCGCGCCTCCGCGCCGCCCGGCGGCATATACGTCGTCTGGTCCCAACCCAACACCGCTGCCGCCGAGTGCAAATCGTGGATTTCCCCCAGCCGCTTCCTCAATTCTTCCAACTTTGATTCCATTACATTTGCTCCAAACTCAACTCGTGTAGCCGCAGGCTTTAGCCTGCGCAATTCCGCGTCCGTTGGGCACAACTACAATGTAATCGTATCCCTGATGACGGCATTCAAATCAACTCCGATCGAATTGGTGAACGGATACTGTTGCCAATCCTTCACCAGACCCTTCCGCACGGGATTGCCAGCGATATACCTCACTTGCGCACCAAGGTCTTCTTCGAGACGAATGATGTGGTCGTAAAAATCTTTCTGCCAGTTGACGCGCGGTCGATATCGTCCGAGCCAAAATCCTGTCCGTTGTTTGAAAAGTGTCACTGCGGCCCAAGTATCCGAGGAATCTCTCCGACCTTTGAGCAGCAAGTGAACATGGTTCGGCATAAAACAATAGATGAGCACGATACAGTCATGTTTCTCCACAGCCGCACTCAGAAACGTTACGAATGTGGACACAATCTCATTGTCGGAGAAAAGCGAGACGTTGTTGGCCACGCAGAGTGTGAATGCCACGTTCACCTGGTCACAGTAGCATTCGCGTGCCAAACGATGATGTCTCTCCCGAGATACACCCGGCGGTCGTGCAGCCGCAGGCTTTAGCCTGCGCAATTCCGCAAGTCGCGTCTCCTCGTCGCTTCGGCTTAGCCCACGCCTGTCAGAACCCTTGTTCATTTGGAAGACAGCGCACCCTAAAGGGTGCGGCTACAACATCACTCTCCACGACTGTCATCACATCACCTGTACCAGCAGGCCGCGTAGGTATTCGGTTTCGGGGATGGCGGGCAGAATCGGATGATCCGACGATTGAGTGAGCACCTTGACGAGCCGCAGCGTTTTCTTCGCGTCGGCGGCGGCGTCAATCACCACGGACTTGAACAACTCGGCGTCGATATGGTGCGAGCAGGTGAACGTCGCGAGGATGCCGCCGGGCGGCAGCATCTTCAGCGCGCGCAGGTTGATTTCCTTGTACCCGCGCAACGCGTCGCCGACGTTCTGCTTGGTGCGGGTGAACGACGGCGGGTCGAGTACGATCACGTCATACTGGCGTTTTTCGACGTCGTATTTCTTCAGTACGTCGAACGCATTGGCGCAAACGAATTCGATTTTGCCCGTCATCCCGTTCAATTCAGCGTTCTTGCGGGCGCGCGCGACGGCTGGCTCGGAGATTTCAATCGCCTCAACGCGCTTCGCGTCGGCCACGGCCGCAGCCAGCGCGAAACCACCATGATACGCGAAGCAGTCGAGCACGCGCCGTCCCGCGCAGACCCGCGCGACCTCGGCGTAGTTGTCGCGCTGATCCAGGAAAAAACCCGTCTTCTGGTCCTCGAGTAGGTTCACTTCGATGGAGAAATGGTCGAATTGCAGACGAACGACGGCATCGGTTTCGCCGAAGAGCACGCCTTTCGTTTCCGCCAAACCTTCCAGTTTGCGGCTGGGGACGTCGCTGCGTTCGACGATGGCCTTCGGGTCAAACAGCTCGCGCAGGATTTCGATGATTTGCTGTTTGCGCTGGTCGATCCCGAGGGTGAGCGCCTGCAGCACGATGTGGTCGCCATATCGATCCACGATGAGGCCGGGCAATTGGTCGCTCTCGGAGGAAACCAGCCGGAACGCCTCCGCATTGGCAATCGACGTGTTCTCGCGCCGGTATTCCAGCGCCGCTTCGATGCGGCGGGCGAAAAAAGCCCGGTCGATCTCCTCTTTCTGCGTCGTAAACCGTCGCACCGTGATCTGTGACTTCGTGTTCAGCAGGCCGCGGCCAAAAAACCGGTCCTTGTGATCGCGAATATCCACGGCGTCGCCATCTTTCGGGTCGCCGGTGATTTTGCCAATCTCACCCGCATAAACCCAACTGTGGCCCGCATACAAGCGGTGTTCCCGGCCCTTCTTGATAAATACGGACGGCATGTTTGTGACGCTAACAGAACTTTGTTATGCTGCGCAATATATTGCCGAATTCGTTACCGCTGCAGTTTCACGACTTCCCCTGTGCCGCGATCCCCCGAGTCGACTCCGGCCGTTGTAGCCACGCCGCTCCGTCGGCGTGCTCCCTCGTCCGCCCATTCCGCCGCCGATCTGACCGCCAAATTGGGTTCGTTCTTGCGTAAAACCACACTTCCGACGCGGTATTTTGGTGCTTTATTCCCTATTTTGGGGTCATTTTTTGCAGAACGAACCCAACTCGTATTCTTCCTAACTTATTCATGTCGAAATGCTTCCGAATTTTTCAGTTGGGTTCGTTTGGTAAAAAGCGTATTCTTATACAAGAACCGCCCCAGCCATCTTGTCGACCGCTTCTTCTCACCACCGTTCTCCACCTTTCTCTCATACCCCGATTCTCTCACAATCCCGGATATACCGTTATCGTACTTTGGAAGGTTTGGAAGGTTTGGAAGCTTTTCTTTTGCATTCCTATCCGGTTGCCGTTACCGCACTTCGTGCTGCCGCGGCAACGTTTGGAAGCTTTTTTTGCTCCGCGGCATTCTCAGAACCACCCTGTACCAGTACCCCGAATTGAGGTTTTGCCCTCATCGGCTCGTTCGGATAATCTAGCCGGCCAGAACAGTCTGAATCCAGAATACCACCAGGTTATTGTGCAAACGTACGGACTCTGCATGCTGGCCGCTTTCGGCGCGGGTTTTGTCAACGCCGTCGCCGGTGGCGGCACGCTGCTTACATTCCCCGCGCTGCTGTTCGCCGGCCTGTCGTCCATTGCCGCCAACGCCACCAGCACGGTGGCCATCACGCCTGGCTCAGTGATGAGTTCGTGGGCGTATCGCCGACACTTGGCGGAGAAACGCACGCGTGTCTGGACGCTCGCGCTTCCGTCGCTGCTCGGCGGAGTGGGGGGCGCGGTCTTGTTGTTCCACACGCCCGAGAAAACCTTCCGGTTCGTCGTCCCCTATTTGATTCTCCTCGCCTGTGGACTCCTTATGCTGAACGAGCCGATTGGCCGCTGGATTTCGCAACGCGCGGAAGCCCATCCGAAAAAGCACGCCGCAGCCCTTTGGTTTTCCCAGTTTGCCATTGCGGTCTATGGCGGTTACTTCGGCGCGGGTATCGGAATCTTGATGCTCGCCGCGATGGCGATCTTTCTGCCGGAAGATTTGCAGGCCGCGAACGGCATGAAGAATTTCTTCGCCGTGCTCATCAACGGCATCGCCGCCGTCTATTTCATCGTGGTCGGCGCGGCGGTTCTGAAGGTCGCGCTGCTGATGGCGCTGGCGGCGATCGCCGGGGGATTCGTCGGCGCGAAAACTGCCCAACGGATGTCGCCGCGCATTTTGCGGTCAGCCGTCGTGGTCTTCGGCGTGATCGTGGCCGTGCGTCTCATGATGAAGCCGTGACGGTGGACGGACGCCGCATTGTCGCAGCCTGGCTGCACGTATCTTGAGCAGTTGCGAGCCGCTGGCCGCCGCGGGCGGTGACCAACATGCTGATGATGATTACCACCCGAAACTGAGTGAGAGAACGGCGACGATAATGGCATCAATGCCAACGTCGGGATCAGCCGCCGCTGAAAGCGGTCGGCTGTATCACGTTGTTCGGTGCTCGATTTTCAGTCCTGTATTTGCTTCTTAGCCGATTTAATGAAGCGTCCGAATGCTCTGTCCTTCTTCCGTTTGTCTCGGTACGACATCTCGTGGTACTCGGACTCCTTCTTGAGCTTTATGTAGCTGGAATAATGATCTTCATTCAATTTACCGTCTTTTACTGCAGCTCGGACAGCACAGCCGGATTCGTGTTCGTGGCTGCAATTCGCATAGCGACAACCTTCGGAAAGGAGGAGAATATCTTCAAAGCCTTGGTTGAACCCATCGCTGACACCAAGAAGACCCAGCTCTCGCATTCCGGGTGTATCAATCAACATGGCGCCTTGACTAAGTACTATGAGCTGCCTGCGCGCAGTCGTATGCGTGCCTTCTCCCGTTCCACTAACAGCCTTTGTGTCAAAAGCGTCCTGACCGATTAAGCGGTTGATGAGTGTCGTCTTCCCGACGCCCGATGAACCAAGCAGGCAGTAGGTTCTTCCCGGGACGAGCATCTCTTGAAACTCGTCAAACCCGACACCGCTGATGTTGCTCAGCGCAAGGACTCTGGCCGTAATCGCGGTTGACTTGGTGATAGCAAGCTTCTGTTCCAGTTCATCGTGGCTGATCAAATCCGTCTTCGTAAGAATGACAATCGGCTCAACTTTTCCGTCGGCTGCCATTACCAGGTACCGATCCATTCGTCGCGGGTTGAAGTCAAAATGGCATGACTGAACTATGAAAGCACTATCTACGTTGGCTGCAATCATCTGGAGGTCGACGTTTTCACCGGCGGTCTTGCGGCGCAAGAAAGTCTTTCGTGGAAGCACTCCGTGGATAATTGCCTCCGTATCATCATTAAAGTATTGCACCGTCACCCAATCTCCGACACATGGCAGGTCAACGGAACTTTCAATCTGGTAAGAAAACTTCCCTGCGAGTTCGGCCGGAACTTCTCTGGTTTCGTTTCTGATGAGGTATGATCCGCGGTCAACTGCCGATATGCGGGCAATGCCGCGACCCACCTGATGCAACTCGCTGATGTGCTCCTCAAACCATTGGTCGAAACCTAGATCGCTCAATTTCATAAAGTTTAGTCACCAACTATTGGATATGCTGCATTGCGTTTACGCGGAACCGATTTGAGAACAGTCGTATAAAGCATTTACAGAAACAACGCTTTACACATTCCCCCTGAGCCAAGTTGTAAAACTTTGATTAGACGGAGCAAGTGTAATGTTGCTCCCTGCCCGCCGTTCTCCTATAACCTGGCTATGTTGGGCTTGCTTCTAGCAGTCCTTTGTCCGGCATTATTCGTCCTAACATGCTACTGTTACGGCCACCAGCGCGCTTCTTCGTCGGTCGGCTGGTCAACCGGCGCAAACTGCTTCTTGACGTAGTTGGTGATGCCGGCCACAACCATGCCGATGATCGTGTCGGGCACTCCGTCGAAGTTCTTGCTCTGCGGGCGCATGTCGCACGGATCGTTGACGTAATCGACGACGAAGTAGCGTCCGTCCTTTTCCAGCGCAATCTCCGTGCTGAAAAAATCGAGCTTCGAGACGTCCGCGATCACGCGCACGATGCGGCTGAGTTCATCCACGTTTACATGCGCGCGGTCCGACGGCGTCACAACGGCGTAGCGATGCGTGGTGTCGTCCCACCAACACGGGATGATCTCGCCGCAGACGTGGTACACGCGGAACCAGGCGCGGCGGCCGTTGAGGAGTTGCGGGACGATGCGCTGCTGGATGAGAAATCGCTGGTTGCGGAACTTGGCGCGTGTCTGCATGACGTCGTCGGGCCGCGTGGCGCCCACCACGACGCCAAACCCGCCGCCGCCCTTCGCCGGCTTCACCACGAACGGGGATGTCAACGGCTCGATCAGGCGCGGATCAAAATTCGGCTCGGTCTCATACGGCGGAAGAATGATGGTGAGCGGCAATTGCAGTCCACGCGCGAGCAGTTCGCCATGGATGTTCGCTTTGTCGATGGACCGACGGTAGTGGTGCTGCGCGTTGATGAACTTCGTGCCCCGCGATTGGAGCAGTTGATTGAATTTCAGAAAGCGTTCGTCCTCATCGCTGGCGCGATCGAGGAAATACCGGAAGTTCCTCTCGCCGTTTTGTACTTCGAGGAACGTCTGTTGGAGGTTGTGCGGACCGACCAGATAGCAACTCAACCCCGCGTTGAGGCACGAACGGTCGATCTGGTTGACAAAATCCTGGTCGAACTGCCAGTTCCAAGCCAACCCGAAATGGATCTCAGTCGAGCGTCTGGCGATGATGGTGTCCATGGCCCTCTTCAGCTGTGTGGCAGCCCTTGAGAGCAGCTTCCACACCCGTTTCGTGCGGCGAGGGAGGAACACCTGGCCCCGGTTTTGCCGGGGTACATGCATCGTTCAACTCGGGGTACTCGAAGACTTTGCCTTCGTAATTACGAATGATCACGCGCTGCTTGTCATGGGCCAGCACGTACTCGGGACCGATCGGCACTTTGCCGCCGCCGCCCGGCGCATCGATCACATATTGCGGCACCGCATAGCCCGTCGTGTGGCCCCGCAGCGCTTCGATGATCTCGATGCCTTTGTGCACACTGGCCCGCAGGTGGTGCGTGCCTTTCACCGGATCACATTGGTAAATGTAATACGGTCGCACCCGCATCATCAGCAGCTTGTGCATCAGCTCTTTCATTACCGCCGCGTCGTCGTTGACCCCACGCAACAACACGCTTTGGTTCCCCAACGGAATGCCCGCGTCCGCGAGCCGACCACACGCCTCCCTGACTTCGTGCGTCGCTTCCTTCGGGTGATTGGAATGAATGCTGATCCACAGCGGATGATACTTTCGCAGCATCGCGCACAACTCGGGCGTGATGCGTTGCGGTAGAAAAATCGGGATCCGCGTCCCGATCCGCAAAAACTCCACATGCTGGATCGCGCGCAACTGGCTGAGCACGTGTTCGAGCCGCTCGTCGCTGAACAACAATGGATCGCCGCCGCTCAGCAACACGTCGCGCACCTCCGTGTGCTCGCGAATGTAGTTGATCGCCTCCGTGAACTCCGTGTGCAAATGCTGCTCGCCCGCCCCGCTTACCACGCGGCTGCGCGTGCAATAGCGGCAGTACGCCGCGCACCGGTCGGTGACGAGAAACAGCACGCGATCCGGATACCGATGCACCAGTCCCGGCACCGGCATGTGCTCGTCTTCGCCGCACGGATCGGCCACCTCCCACGGCGCCGCAACCATTTCCTCAGCGCGCGGAATGACCTGACGGCGGATGGGACAGTTCGGATCGTTGACGTCGATGAGATTGAAAAAGAACGGCGTGATCGCCATCGCCAGGTGATGACCCGCCAGCGCCACTCCTTGGCGCTCCTCGGGCGTCAGCGGCATCAACGCCTCCAGCGCCTCCAGCGTCGTGATGCGGTTGCGAAGCTGCCACCGCCAATCATTCCAGTCCGCGTCGGGAACACGGGACCACACACCCCGGCCCACGGACGGGAAACGGTCGTCGATAGAGGAAGATCGCGAATTCACGCGGTTGTGATGCTTTGAGTCAGACGGGAGATTCACGCCCAACGCCGTATACTCGGCGCTTAAAGCCCCCCACCGTCCGCCAGGCTCGTCGGTCTGCATTGCGCTGGCAGTATAGGTCATCACGCCCGCGTGTCAAGTATGCCACCTGTGAGCGATCGGAAAACCGTCGTGCCCTTGGGGCCGTGGCTTTAGAAAGTGTCCCGCAGGGCGTCCTGGACCCGCTTTACGAATTCTTCGCAGCAGGCGAACACCTCGACGCTCAAGTCATCCAGTGTTTCGCCCGCAACTTCGATCCGGGCGTTTTTGTGGTGGAAGGGACAATACATCTGTGAAGCCGTCAACGCATAGCTTCGCTTAACCTCTTCGACTGTCGCCTCAACCTGTACGTTCAACTCGCACTCACCTTAACAGGCTCCGCTCAAAGAAAGAGTCACACCAGACAGGGGAGTGAACTCGCTAGCTTCTCGCCTCTCGCGGGACGAATTACCAAAACAAGGGCGGAGTTGTCCAGACATATTATCAAGCCACGATGGTGGGTGAGTTTCTCCAAGCCGCACGGGATTGCTGAAACAAAACTGTAACCGGTTGGTCAACCACGGAGGCATCCTTTCCACGACGACCGAGGAATCGCCTTCCCTACTGCGCAAACTCGAGGCGGTAGAACCGCTGCGGAAAAGCGCCCGCGTTCGTGTCCACAATCGACACGATTTCGCCGGTGCCCTGCACGTCGTTCGTGAACGTCGTCCATACGTCGCTGGCCAGATCGGTGCTGCTGAGCACGCGATAGGATCGCTCCGAGGCCGTGGCGAAACTGATTTGCACGCCGTTGCTGACCACCTGGATCGACGGGCTCTGCAAATCATCGCCGGCTTCGAAATTGATTACGCTGTTGATCCAGTCCATGTTTGCGGAGATTCGCGTGCAGTAAAATGCGCTCGGAACTGGCTGGGAGCCGGTGATAAGCACCCAATTTGTCGGATCGATCTGCTCGTACAACCCGCGCATATCCAGCATCGCCGCCGAGAACGGTTCCGTGCCGGCAACCGTGTTGCTGAATTCGCCGTCCACGGACCGATTGATCCCGGCCAGTTTCCAAACGCCGCCGTCCTGAATGAACATCGCGCCGCCCGAATCACCCAGGGACAAGTGGCATTCATTCGAGCCGGCGCCGCGGTCAAACGTGCATGTCAACAGTTCGCCAACACCGAGACCGAAATCCGTGATCGAGCTGACGTCGTTTTCACCCCAGCGCTGAACGTAGTTGGTCGTGCCCCATGTCCAGCCGTTCGTCAGCCCGCCCACCACCACAGGATCGCCGCGCTCGGTGCCGCGGCCAATCACCACCACGTGCTTGTTTGATTCATCGGACGACGTATAGAGCGGTGCGTAACGCGGAAACGTTTCCGCCACCTGCCAAACGCTGAGATCGCTATCCAAGGTGGCAAAGAGCACAGTCGGGTGGTAAGTAACGCCGTTGAACACAAAGACCGTGTCTGGCGGGACAAAAATGTGAGACGCGGTGATGAAGAATCTCGGCGCGATCGGCGTGCCAAGATAATTGCCCCATGACCCTTCGTATTGCCAGCCGCTGTTTGTCAAAACCCCTGAGGGCGCATTCGTGTTGTAGCCCGGGTCGCCGGTGGATTGGAATAGTACTGCGGAAACGCGAAGTGCGCCCGTGACGATAAGCGCGACAGACATAACCACAACACCCCGACCACAACGCAATCGAAACCTGACTTCGTTCACACTCAACACCTTTGTCCCCTTCCCCGAAACGATTCTAGCGGGAAGCGGCTCGCGTTGCACGACAATCTCGTTGTATACTGACCTATTTCCTTGACGCTCACTGCGTTATGCGTCTAGCATCCCCGCCCATTGAACTGACGTGCCTGTTTGTGTTGCGCCCTCAAGAACAATGAAAAAAGCCGTCGTCGCTTTCCTGCTGCTGTCCGCCATTGTCGGGGCGGCGCTTATCTACTTGAAGCTCAGCAGACCTGCGCCCCGGGCCATGGATCTGCTTCCCGAATCGACTCTCGTTTTCATCGACATCCCCGACTTTTCGAAGTCACGCGCTGACTTCGCCAAGACCGAACTCTATGCCCTCCAGCAGGAACCCGAAGTACAGGCGTTCCTCGAAAAGCCGCTCGCTGTCCTGCGTGAAGCTTCCTCCCTGGCTGGCGCCCCCCGCGACGCCGAAAGCATCGGCAACTTCATCCTCGACGGAATGCAAGGGGAAGTGTTTCTCGCCGTCACTCACGTGACCATCGTCCCCTTCGACGTGGGGCTCATTCTCGGCATGGACGTCCGCCACAAACGCATCGAAGCCACGGCGGGTCTCCGCAGGCTTGAGAGCGCGCTCCAGCAGACGTACCCCCACGGCAACTTCCAGGAAAAAAGTTACCTCGGCGTGAAGTATTCCGTCTGGGAAACGCAGCCGGGCTTTCTCGTGTGCCACGCGTTTTTCGATTCCCTGGCGGTGTTTACACTCGGCGAGGATACGATGCGTGACACGATCGCCTGCTATACAGGCCAGGCCCCCCCTGATTTCAAGCGCCTCGCGACCAGCGCGAAATTCCAGAACGTCCGGCAACATGCCTCGAAGAACCACGAATTCCTCGCCTACCTCAACGTCGAGGAAATGCTCAGCCTTGTCGGCCCGTTGCTCGCGCTCGCCCCGCAAACATCGGGCATGTACCAGAGGCTGGCGCGCATCCAAGCCTCGGCGTACAGCATGACGTTTGTCGATCGCGGCGTGGAAGACATCGGTTTCCTCGCCTACTCCGGCGGCCCACAGAAGCTCACACCACCCACCCAACGCAAGACGCTCGCGCTCACTTCTCCCGATACGCTGCTCTACTCAGTCGGCTCCGCCGACCTCGCCGCCGCCTACGAGCAGGGGATGCAATCTCTCTCCCAATCCGGCGTCGCGGCTCTCATGCTGGCCGTGGAACAGTTTCAGCAGGCACTGCACAATCGTGGCCTCCACGTCCGCGAGGAAGTTCTGCAAAGGCTGGGTCCGGAGTTGGGGATCATTGCCAATTGGCGCGCGGGCACGCAGGTTCCCGACTTCGCCATCGTCAGCGAAGTCACCGACCCGGACAAACTTCGTCCCGCGCTCGACAGCGCCATGAATGCGCTCAAGGAAAGCGCGCTGGGCGGCGATGACCAGTTTCCGTGGGATGAAACTGAACGCGCCGGCCGGAAACTCCGCACCATTCGCATCGGCGACGGACGCCTCGCGCCAACGTACACGACGACGGACCGGTTCTTCATCCTGGCCACCACGCCCGACTACGCGCGCGAGTTGCTGGCCCAGGCGAGCGAGTCAAAGCCAACGCTGGCCACGAGCGCTGTGTACCAGCAATCCATGAAACGACTGCCGAGGAATGGGTCTTCCTATGGCTATGCCGACCTCCGTGGATTGTTCGGGCCATTGTATGGCCTGGTGAAAACCGGCTTGTCGCGAATCGGGGACAACGAGTTTGTGGACACGAGCAAACTTCCGCAAACTGAAACCATTGCCAGGCACTTGTTCCCGTTCGTTTCCGTGACCGTGAGCGGACCGCAACAGGTGACCTCCACGTCGTTTTCGCCGTTCGGCAAATCCATGGCGGTAATGGCTGGAGTCAGCGGGGCGATTTGGGCCGCGAACACGTTCGGCCCCCAGTTGAACCAGGCCGCTATGCCAATCTTGCCCAGAAAGTCTTCAAGTAGGGGCGCTCCTTCGGTGCCACCCGAAAATCGAACGGCAACGTCTCAAACTCCAGCGACTCCATGACGCGTCGGCAACGTTGTGCTGCGGTCTGGATGCTCCTCTCGAATTGCTCGGCTTCCAGCGTTCGCTGATTCGTCGAGCAGAGCAGCCAACCACCCGCCGCAACCAGCGGCATTGCCAGCGCCGCCAGTTTCTCGTAATCGCGCGCGGCTTGAAACACGCGCCCTTTCTTCGTCGTCGAAAACGTCGGCGGATCGAGAATGACGACATCCCAACGCCGCCCGCGCTTCGCGAATCGTTTCAGCCACTCAAACGCATCTCCAAAGACAAACTCGTGTGCGGCGGGATCGAGACCGTTCGCGCGGAAGTTGTCCTTCCCCCACTCCAGATAATTCTTCGACAGATCCACACTCGTCGTCACCGCGCCCGCCTTCGCGGCGGCGACGGAAAACGCGCAGGTGTAGGCAAAGGTGTTAAGCACGGTCTTCCCCGGCAGCGGCATTGCCAGCAATCGCCGCCGGTTCTCGCGCTGATCGAGGAAGATGCCGCTCGCCAGTCCTTCACCAAAACTGACCAGGAACGTGAGGTCGTTTTCGCGAAGGCACGCTCCCCGCCCCAGTTTGTTCCCGCAAACCAGCCTCGGCGCCATCCGCTTTTGTTTGGTCACCAATTGGGCATAGATCGCTTGCGGCTCACACTCTTTCTGCAGCCGCTCGATCAACTCCGCCTGCTTCGCAGTCGCTGCCTCTGTTTGCCACTGAACCAGCAACGTCCCCGCGTACGAGTCGACGATCACGTCCTCGAATCCATCGGCCTCCCCGCTGATCAGGCGAAAGGCATTTGTCGACTCGCCGAACAAGGGCTCGCGAAACTCCTTGGCGGCCACGAGCGCGTCAACCTCGTCGAACGCGCGCGGCACCGAAGCCTCGAACGACACCCGCTCACCCGTCGCCGGGTGCGAAAAACCAAGTTTGCGCGCATGCAGCATCAGCCGGGGTGCGCCCACCCCACCGTATTGCCCGTCACCCACGACCGGAAAACCATTGTCCGCCGCGTGACGGCGAATTTGATGCGTCTTGCCTGTTTCCGGCCGCGCTTGCACGAGGAAGTAATCGCCGTGGGACTGGACAAATTCGAACTCCGTCACCGAGTTCGGCGACTTTGCCCAGAATTTCATCCGCGTCGGCCGCACGGCACTGAGCAGGAGATAGTTCTTCTCGACGGTGTGCTGTTCGAACTGCTTGGTAAGCGACTGGTTCGCTTGTCGCGTCTTGCCAAATACGATCACGCCGGACGTGTCCTTGTCGAGTCGCTGCAGGATGGAAAGAGTCCGCCAGCGCGGCTCACGCTTCGTCAGCCATTCGTGGATGCCGTCGGGAGAAAAGCGGTCGGGCTTGTGCGTATTAATGCCCGCCGGCTTGTTCGCGACCAGCAGGTGGTCGTCCTCGAAGAGAATGAGTCCGTTCACAGAGCGACGGCGCTCAGCCTGGCGGCCAGCTCATCGGCCGCCCGCCAAGCAAATGCACGTGCAGATGAGGCACGCTCTCGCCCGCGTGTGCGCCCTTGTTGATGATGAGACGATACCCGGTGCCGTCGATGCCTTCCTGGCGCGCGATCTCGGCGGCCACGGTCAGCAGATGTCCCAGCAACGGCTCGTCCGCCGCGGTCGCTTCCGAAATGCGTGCCAGATCCCTCTTCGGCACGATCAGCACGTGGACGGGCGCCTTCCCATCAATGTCGCGAAACGCCAGCGCCCGATCGTCCTCGTACACGATTTTGGCAGGAATCTCTTTACGAATGATCTTTGCGAAAATGTTATCGGCCATGTCCCTACTCCACGACCGCGAGCTTCAGACCCGCCGCCTGCGGCGGCCGCACGCGCGCCACGCGTTCACGAACATAATCCACAATGTCCTCGGCAAACCTGCGGCAACCCGCCGTCCAACGCCGCGCGCCGCGTAATTGCATGACGCAGGCGCGCAAGCCGTCCACTTCTATCACCAGGAACTTACGGTTCGCTGCGGCGCCCAGTGCCCGGTCGAGTCGCTGGAAGAATTCCAACTCAAACGCCGTGCTCCTTCGTCCAGCCAGTTCGTTAAGGTGAATCGCCACGTGATCCATGCGCCTCGAGTACGCCTCGGAAACTTTCTGATACCCCAGCGTCGATAACACCGTGGCCACGATCTCCGCAATCTCGCTGCTCGGGATCACACCGTCGGAGCGGGACTTGACCGCGTACACGTGTACCGCCGCGGCGATTGACTCCGCCAGCCACCAATCGGAATCCCCTGTGTGCTCGGCGACCTTTTGGATGGAGAGCGCAAGCCGATGCTCGTCGAACGGCACCAGGCGACCGTCCGCAAACTTGACCCACGCGATGTCGTCCTGCAACTGAATCATGGCTTGCTCATCTGTTTGATTTCGTCGATGAACTGCTCGGCGTCGCGGAACTGCCGGTACACCGATGCAAAGCGCACGTACGCCACCTCGTCGAGCTTGCGCAAGTGCTCCATCACGCGCTCGCCGATCTGGATCGAGGGCACCTCACGACCGTGCTCGTTTTCCAGTTCGGTGATCACCCGCTCGGCCAGAGATTCGATCTTCTCGGTGCTGACGGGCCGCTTCTCACACGCCTTCTCGATGCCCGCGAGAAGCTTCCGGCGGTCAAACTCTTCATATTGGCCGTCACGCTTCTTCACGCGCAGCTTTTCGCGGAAGATCTCTTCGTACGTCGTGAACCGCACCCCGCATTGCAGGCATTCCCGCCGCCGTCGAATCAACAACCCGTCACGGCTGCTGCGCGAGTCGATCACCTTGTCGTCCACCCCGGCGCATTTTGGACACCGCATATTCCCTCGGAACCTCTACCGTAACTTCTTTGCTAACACGCGGCCCACCATGGGTCAAGAGGGAATGCCTAGTCAATGGATTTCCCTTGTGCTATACGTCGCCCAACCACATGCGGAGGCGTCACCAAATGATGATCTACTGGCTCATTATCATTCCCGTCGGTTTCGTCCTCTGGCTGCGCTGGAGTGAACCGCGCATGCTCTATCACCCGACCCGACAGATCGACCAAACGCCCGACCAGCTCGGGTTTGCCTACGAAAATATCACCCTCGCCGCTTCCGACGGGACCCGCATCAATGGCTGGTTTTTGCCCGGCGGTCATGACCCGAAACTCACCGTCCTCTTCTTCCACGGCAATGCGGGCAATATCTCCCACCGGCTCGAGAAGTTCAGGGTGTTGCGCGAACTCGGCGTTGATACGTTCAGCATTGATTACCGCGGCTACGGACGAAGCGAGGGGCAACCGAACGAGGAAGGCACCTATCGCGACGCGCTGGCCGCCTACGAATATCTGACGCAACAACGCCACGTTTCTCCAGACCGCCTCGTCGTCTACGGCGAATCACTCGGCGCCGCCATCGCCGCCGACCTTGCGAGCAAAGTGGAAGTCGGCGGACTCGTCATCGAAGAGGGTTTCACGTCAACCGCCGACGTCGGCCAGGGAATGTTCCCATTCTTGCCCGTGCGCTGGCTCGTGCGCAACAAATACGACACCCTCAGTAAAATGTCGCGGATCAAGGCGCCCGTGCTCATCCTTCACAGCCACGGCGACGAATTCTTCAACATGCGGCACGCGCGCCTCCTCGCCGCAGCCAACGAACCCAAGCAACTCGTCGAACTCCAAGGCGGCCACAACGACGCGTTCTTGACGAGCGCGACCATCTACTACGACGCGCTGCACAGGTTCTTTGTCGCGCTGAAGAAGCCTAAGTAACCGCTACGGGCGCGGGCCGGCACCGATGGCCGCCCTGCGGGCCACCAGCCAGCGCTCGAGGGGATGCAGGACCAACCAGAACGCAAAGAACACGAGGAATAATCTGCCCGTGCACATGACATTGTCGAATGTGCAGTGATGAAAGGGTTGAAGCAGACCTTCGGCAAAGATGTCGAAGATCACCGCGACACAATAGAATTTCGTGACAAATGTTTCCAGCCGCCGCCATTCCTTGACCAGCCAAAAGGTCAGGAAACCCACAAACATCAGGGTCGTCGCCACAAACTGCCAGTATTCAACAATTGGATTCCACACCAGATGTGCCGCCGCGCTGACGATGGTAAAGCCGATGCCGACCAGTAGTTCGCGGAGGTTGAACACAGTCCCGGGATGCTGCGAGGTTTCGGCGAGACCATTATTCATGAAAGAGTGGGGTTTTTGAAACAGCTATTTCTTCTTCACAAATGTCAGGGCCGCGGAGTTGATGCAATACCGCAGGCCGGTCGGTTTCGGACCGTCCTCGAACACGTGACCGAGATGGGCCCCGCACCGCTTGCAGAGTACTTCCGTGCGATCCATGCCGAACGAGCTGTCGGATTTCGTCTCAATGTTTTCTTCGGCCATGGGCGCCCAAAAGCTCGGCCAGCCCGTGCCCGATTCGAATTTCGTTTCGGACTTGAAAAGCGCCGTGCCGCAGCAAACACACCGATAAAATCCATCTTCGTGGTTGTTCCAATAGCCGGGCGAGCACTGCCGTTCCGTGCCGCTCTGCCGGGTCACCTTGAATTGCTCCGGCGTAAGCTGCTTCTTCCACTCCTCGTCGGTCTTGACGACTCTATCGACCGTGACGACTCCCGTCCGCTGGCCCTGATCGTTGAATTCGACAATGGTCACTTGCTTCGGGCTCCTTTCGCCGCCATTCGACGCATTCACGACCGCGCGAAGTCCAACACCCAAAATGACTGCGCCGAATGCAATCAACACGATTAGGTTCGTTCGTCTCAATGTTATACCGATGCGTACCGATGATTTCAGTTGTCTTTCAGCTTGTCCCGGAAACGTTCGCGAAACCTCGCCACCTTCGGAGCAATCACGACACGGCAATAGGGCTGTTGACCGTGCAGCCTGAAGTACTCCTGATGGTAATCCTCCGCCCTGTAAAACTCCTTGAACGGCTCGAGTTCGGTGACAATGCGCCCATTCCAAATCTTCGCCGTCTCGATCTCCTTGATCACCTGCTTGGCGACGGTCTTCTGCTCGGCGTTGCGATAAAAGATCGCCGACCGGTATTGCGTGCCGACATCATTCCCCTGTTGGTTCAACGTCGTGGGGTCGTGGACGGTGAAGAAAACCTCGAGAATCTCCTTCAGTGAAATCACCTTCGGGTCGAATGTGATTTGGCTCACCTCGGCATGTCCCGTGTCCCCCGAACACACCTGTTCGTACGTCGGGTTCGGAACCGTGCCCCCCGAATAACCCGATTCGACCTTCTCCACGCCTTTCAACTGCTCGAAGACCGCTTCGGTGCACCAGAAGCAGCCGCCGCCGAGCGTGATTGTCTCTTTCGTCTGTGCATTGCTGGCTATCTGGCTCATGGCATTGGTTCCCACCATTGCGACCGCGATGACTGCGACCATCCGTAACATACCTCTTTGATGCCTCCACCGCGACTCGCGATTCGCACATCCCATCCCCCAAACCTGACACGGACGCTCCCGTTGTCGATTACAACCAAAATACGGACTGAAACCAAAAATGGACGGAAGTGTGTACTTCACGCAAGTGGCCATCCGCACCGAGTTCGGCCTCAGCCCCGACCGCCCGTACAACGGTTGGGCATACCGGGCATCAACGCAAGAAAGTGAGACCGGGCATACCGGCCTTTTCTTTTTCTTTCCAACGCCCAGCCCACCGGCTACAATGCGCCGCGACGGAAGCGACCGGTCAAACGCGTATGTTCCTCGACGCCGAACCGAGCGAGGCGAGATGCGGCGCTGCAAGCGACCCGAACGGGCGAGCCAAGTCAGAAGAGCGAGTGCAATCCGACAGCGCCGAAACGAAGAGAAGACGGCGGGAAGATGTATTCGCGGCAAACCCTCCACAACCGTTCGCCGGCAGCAGGAAACACTTCCCGAGTTCTGCCGCCCGCCGTTTGCCTTTCCGCCCGATGTCGCGGGAGGAGCCAGCGTGGCGCAGGCCCGGCGCGCGGAACGTCTCGGGGTGATTTTCGGAAACAAGCAAAGCAACTAATGAACTTTCAAGTTTCAAGAGTTGTCCCCGCAAATTGGAAGGACCTCAAACAAGAAAAAGGAGCATCGCAATGATCAACCACACAAACCACCGCATTGTATCTTCTGTCCTCCTCGTCGTTGCTTTCGCGCTGACGGGGTGCGGCAAGAGTACACCCAAGTCACCACCAAAACAACAGGTGCGAGACGCAGTGGCCGCTGTTTTACCTCCATTTCTTTCGCTTGATAGTATTGAGTTGGAGCCAATATCCACTGGCCCCGAATCAGTCAAGGTCAACTTCAAGGCTATAGTCGCTCCTAAAGAGGATCTATATCAGGTGGATCGCGAGGTGCCAGGAACGCCCAAAGTGACCTTGCTTAAGGCAGTTCAGGCTGCAGGAACCAAGGCATCTCTTTACGGTTCCCTTGAGGCACGCCGCATGATGGATAAATGGACGTTGGAATTAACGGAGATTCCGGTTGGCCTTGAGCAATTCGGAAAGCCCCGTGGAGCTTTTAGCGCGCAATCTTACGTCACTGGCACCGATGAGGCAAACACAGCGCTCCGGCAACAGGCTGTAAATGCAGAACTTCAAGAGCAGGCCAAAAAAGCCGCTCTGCAACGGCAAGAACGTGAGAGGATAGCGCGAGAGGAACAACTGGAACAAACCAGAATGGCGGCCGAAGAGCAACGAAAGAAAGAAGCCGAACAACGGAAAGCAGAAGAAGAGGCAGTTCGCCAGAAACTCATGCTGGCAACCGTTCCGGGCGCAACTTACATCGGCACAATTTCACGAGAAAAAGAACTTCAACGCATCCGTTTGGTATTTACCGAGCAAAAGGGCTTCTTGGTTCGCGCAGAAGTGAGCAACCCGGATAACTCCAAACAAAAACAAACCTTCACGGGGGAACTTGTTTCCAACCCGAAACCCGAAAGGAACAGGTCGGTAGCTTACCCTATCGTGATGAGCCCAGTCGGAGAAGGTACTTCTAAGGGCAGCGGGCAGTATGGTTTTGATACGAGCTTTGATTATTTCTACCGGGTTGTGTCAGTTCCACTTAAACTCCGTCTGACTGATACGGGGTTGGAGGGTGAATCAGATACGACGGTCTTAGGTTGGGGTCTTTTCACACTCCGCCTCCAGCGCCAGTGAGCACCCTCAGCAACATCGCCAAGTCCCGCTGCTTCCAAACCCGAATCTGATTATTATCATCGAGGCGAGCGGGTCAACTCTTGAAACTTGAGAAACATTTGTAAGCGCCGGTCGGATAAATCAGTTGTTTAGCGGAACTGGGCACCTCCCCAAGTTACGCTGAACCAGTACAAACCCACGTCAAACTGGAGATGAAAAATGGACACGCGAAGAAAACTCAAATATGTGCGGACAATGACTTTGTTGATATGCGCTGGGGCGCTTGGAACTCTGATTGGCTGCGGGTCAAGAAACGCTCGGTCAAGCAACATCAAGAAAGCCGAGGAGAACATGGCTGCCGGCATGTACCAACAGGCCATTCCACTGTTGAAGCAAGAAATCAATGAGAACCCGGAGAACCCCAAGGCCCATTTCCTGTTGGGCAAGTGCAACCTGGCGGTCGGTGGGATGCTTGAGATAGCGGAGGCCAAGGTGTGCTTCGACCGGGCAAAGCGGCTGGATCCCGGTTTGAGCAAGGACGTCGAAGGGGCATTAGTTCGGTGTGAACTCGCTGAACAGAAAATCGCCACTGCCAGGAACGACATCAACAGTATAATATCGGCGCTTGATGTCTTTGAACTCGATAAAGGGAGGTGGCCGACAACCAAAGAGGATCTGCAGGCCCTGCATCTCGAAAAGGGTGTCCCCAAGGATCCTTGGGGCAATCCGTACGTGTATCGCTGTCCCGGTCAGCACGACGTGAACGGTTTTGACCTCTACTCGTTTGGACCCGACGGAAAGGAAGGCGGCGGAGATGACATTCACAATTAGACCGATTCCTTGCGGTGAGCGACGACCGGTGGCGAGCGGGACAACTCTGGAAACCTGAAAATGCCGCGATTCGGGCCGGCACTGCTTCAACCGTTTCCGTGCGGGATGGACGGTTGAGAGCGCCTGATCCTCCGCCACCATACACAACTTCTCAGTGACGGTGGCCTTCTCAACCTGGAGCCGGGCCGGAGCAAACAAATGTGAGTCTTCCGTTTTCGCTGAACCTACGGTGGGACACGCGGCTTTCAGATGCCGGGCGGCCATGCGGCAGTATTCGGTTCGATTTCGACGCCGCGTCGTGGAAAGGATGATGGATGAATTATGAAGGAAGAAGCGGTCAGCATCTTTGCGCGTTGCCGGGGACGGCGTCTCGTCGGACCCGGCTTTCGCCGTCATTAAATCCGTGAACATCCGTGCTTGCCCGCCTTAGGCGGGTAAACATTCGTGGCTAAGACTCTGCGTAGCGTTTCAACTCCGGCCAACTCCGGCCACGGCACGCTCGACGCCCGGCTTGTGTTAGCTACATACTCCCGAAAATGGATTGTCGCGGTGCGCTTGACGCTGCGCACGCCACCGCCTAGTATCGCGCTGCAACATCAGGGATACAGCATGGCGGAAATCCAACCTTTTCGGGGCGTCCTTTACAACGCGCAGCGGGTTAACGCGGATGATGTGTTGACACAGCCTTACGACAAGATCACGCCGGAAATGCGCGAGCGGTACCTGAAGCTGTCGCCATACAATCTCGTGCGGATCGAGCTTGGCAAGGAAGAGGCGACCGACTCGGAATCCAACAATAAGTATACCCGCGCGCGCGATTGGTATCAGGCATGGCTGCGTGACGGTGTGTTACGACGCACCACAAAGCCAGCGCTTTACCATCTGGAACAGGACTTCGACGCGCCCGACGGTTCCGGCAGGCGGACGCGCAAGGCCCTGATTGCCCGTGTGCGCCTGCATCGCTGGGACGAAGGGGTGATATTGCCGCATGAGCATACCCTGTCAAAACCAAAGGCCGACCGCATGTCGCTGCTGCGCGCGTGCGGTTCGCAACAAGGCCAGATCTTCATGCTGTATCCGCACCCGCAACGCAATCCCCTGCCCGTTCCCAGCGGGGCGCCCGCGCTGACCGCGACGGACGACTATGGCGTGGCGAACAAGCTTTGGGAAATCACCGACCCCGCGGCGATCCGGATAGCGCAAGAATCACTGCGTGAGATGAAGTTTTACATCGCGGACGGACATCATCGCTACGAGACCGCGCTGGCGTTCCGCGATGAATGTCGGGCCGCCGCCGACAAACCTGATCCCAACGTGCCCTGCGAATTCGTGATGGCGACGCTGGTGGATATGGGCGACCCTGGCTTGGTTGTCCTGCCGACGCATCGCACCGTGGCCAATCTCACGGGGTATGACCGCGAACACTTTGCCAGGCAATTGGGCAAACATTTCGAGATAGCAACGCAACCGTCCCTCGAAAAGACGCTCACCGCAATGTGTAAGGGTAAACACATCATCGGCATGCGAGACCTTGTGGGATTCTGCACGTTGCGCCTGAGGGACGAACATGCCCTGCGTCCGTTATTTGTGTCAAAGCCGCCGTTGTGGCATACGTTGGACGTGGCAATTCTCCATGTCGCCATTCTGGAAGCGCTGCTCGGTATTGACGAGACCCGACTGCGTGAAGAAGCCAACGTTACATACTGGCGCGAGCCCGAGAAGGCCGCCTCAGAAGTCCGTCGTCACAAGGCCCAGCTTGCTTTCTTCCTGAATCCGACGCATGTTGAAGAGGTGAAGGCCATTGCCGACGCGCGTTCGCGAATGCCTCAGAAAAGCACCGATTTTTACCCGAAGTTGCTTTCCGGTATCGTGATCAACGACTTGCGCCCCGACGGTACAGCCTGACGTAAAGGAACTGATCGCCATGTTGCCGATCCGTGAAACAACACTGCCGCGTGGCAAATCCGCCAGGAAGGAAGACCTCGAATTCGAGGTCGGGTTTTTCGAGGGAATCTCCCGCCGTGACCCAGATTTCATCGAGGCGCTGCAAATTCTTGGCGACGCCTATACCAAGACGGGACAATGGGAGAAAGGGCTTAGAATTGACCAGCGGCTCGCGAAACTTTGCCCTGACAACGCGCTCGTGTTCTACAACCTCGCGTGCAGCTACTCGTTGATGAGACAACTGGATGCGGCGTTTGCGGCGCTGGGCCGGGCCGTCAAGCTCGGGTATAACGACGCGCGCTGGCTCATCAAAGACCCCGACCTCGACAATCTCCGCCAGGACAACCGGTTCGAAAAAATCCGCACCGGCCTCTCGAAGAAACCCAACAGTTCGTCGCGCTCATCCGACTAGCTGCACCGCGCGCTCCACAATCAATTTCGCAATCTCGACCTTCGGCATTTCCGGCAACCGTTCGATCTTTCCTTCACGGCCAATGAAGGTCACGCGACTTGCCTCCGCGTCGAACGCGCTCAAATCATTCGCCGTGATGAAATCGAGCTTCTTCCGCGCCAACTTCTCGCGGGCCTGATTCTCCACGTCATCCGTCTCCGCCGCAAAACCGATGAGTACCTGCAATTTCTTGCGGCGACCGAGTTCCGCGAGAATGTCCGGCGTTGCCTCCAGTTCGAGTATCCCGCCGAAAGCGCCCTTCTTGATCTTGCCCGTCGCCATCTTCCTGGGACGAAAGTCGCACACCGCCGCCGCCAGGATGCAAATGTCCACCCCGTCAAACCGGCTCCAAACCGCCTCGGCCATCTCCTGCGCCGTCGTTACCGACAGGAACTCGACTCCTTGTGGTGGCTTGAGAGCGGTCGGGCCGCTGATCAGCGTCACCTGCGACGAGATGGCGCGCGCGGCAACAGCAATTGCATAGCCCATCTTGCCGGACGAGCGATTCGAAATGTAGCGGATGGGATCGAGGAACTCGCGGGTCGGGCCGGCAGTCACGAGGAAACGAAGCGTGTTTGGCGCTTTCACCGACTTAACTCAACGTCTTCCGAATCCGCTCGACGATCCTCCCCACGTCCCACAGCCGGCCGATGCCTTCGTAGCCGCAGGCGAGCAGGCCCTTCTCGGGGCCGATGAACTCGACGCCGCGTGATTGCAGCACCTTTACATTGGCCTGAGTCGCCGGGTGCAACCACATCTTGCCGTTCATTGCGGGCGCGACCAACACCTTCGCCTCAGGCCGCAACGCCAGCGCAATCGTGCTGAGCGCATCATCGGCGATACCGTGCGCAAGCTTGGCGATGACGTTGGCCGTCGCGGGCGAAATGACGAACAGATCGGCGGTGTCCGCCAGTTGCAAATGACTCGGACGCCAGTCGCCTTCGCCCTCTTCAAACAAATCGATGGTGACGGGATGCTGCGAGAGCGTTTGCAGCGTCAACGGCGTGATGAAATGCGTCGCGTCCTTTGTCATCACGCAAAAGACATCGTGGCCGAGTTTCTTCAGTTGGCTCGCCATCTCGGCGGATTTGTACGCCGCAATCGAGCCCGTGATGCCTAAAACGATAGTTCTTTTTGCTGCCATGGTTTGCCATCCTTTACCGCCCGCATCGTGCGACATTTTTCAGCGATCACAACTGCCTTGCCCTGCTCGAAATCGTCGTCGAGCCGGCCACTAACGATCACGTAGTCGTACTTGGGCCAATGCGTCATTTCCTGTTGCGCCAGCGCCAGCCGCCTGCGGATCATTTCGTCACTGTCCGTCCCGCGGCGGCGTAATCGTGTCTCGAGCAATTCCAGCGACGGCGGCATCAGGAAAACCGTCACCAACGCGTCGGGATAGGCGAACGCGCCTCCGCGCACGCACTGGGCCACCTGCATGGCCCCCTGGACTTCGATGTCCAACAACACGTCGTGCCCTGCCGCCAGTTGTTCCTCCACAAACCCGCGCGGTGTGCCGTAATAGTGGTTGTTGTAATTCGCGTGCTCGAGAAATTCTCCCGCCGCAATCTTCTTCTCAAATTCTTCCATGCTCAAGAAGAAGTAGTCCTGCCCGTTCTGTTCGCCGCCGCGCGGCGCCCGTGTCGTGCAGGAAACCGAGTACACGATGTTCGCCGACCAGTTCAACAGCCGTTGGCACAAGGAACTTTTCCCGCCCCCCGAGGGTGCCGAGACGACCAGAATGAGGCCGGTACGCGACGGAGTGGACTGAGGTTCGTTCATTCGATGTTTTGGATCTGTTCGCGCATCTTCTCCAACTCCGCCTTCATCTTGACGACCTGCTGCGAAATCTCCGCGGCGTTGGCCTTCGAACCGATGGTGTTAATCTCCCGTCCCATCTCCTGCGCCAGAAAATCCAACGTGCGGCCCACCGGCTCGTTCGATTTGAGGCAGCCTCGACACTGGTTGAAGTGGCTGCTGAGCCGCGTGATTTCCTCCGAGATGTCACACCGGTCCGCGAAGAAAACCACTTCCTTCATCAACCGCTCATCGTCCATGGGAATGTTAAGCCCCGCTTCCTTGATCCGCGCGTGCAACTGCTCGCGATATCGCATGGCAATCTCCGGGGCGGACTTCCGAATGAGCGCCAAGCCGCCTTCCAGCAGGCTGAGCCGCTGCGCCAGATCATTTGCAAGGAACTTGCCCTCCTTCTCGCGCATCTTCACCAGCCCCGTGATGGCCTTGCGCAGTGCCGATTCGACGTCGGGCCAGATGCTCTCGGCATCCACGGCCGCCTCCGCCAGTTTCATGACACCGGGCGCACGCAAAATGGTGTCGAGTGTGAGCGGGCCGTTGAGCTTCATTTCTTTTTGAAGCTTCTGAATCGCGCGGTGATAGGCTTTCGCCAGTGCCATATCGAGTTCCACCTGCTCCTCCGCCTTCGCGTTGCTGCGATGAAAGGCGATGACCACGTTGATGCGACCGCGTGACAAGTGCGCGTTGATCTCATCACGGATGCGTGGCTCCAGTTCGACCAGTTCCTTAGGCAGGTTGATTGAAATGTCGCTTTGCTTGCGGTTGATGGAATTAAGTTCGACAGTGAACTTGAACCCATCTTTCGCCGATTCGCCGCGACCGTATCCCGTCATCGATCTCATACAGTCCTCATAGTTTCAGCAATCGCGCCACCTGGCTGACATCTTTGTCCCCGCGACCACTCATATTGACGATCACGATGGCGTTCTTGCCAATCTTCTTCGCATTCTTCATCACATACGCGACAGCATGCGCCGATTCAAGGGCGGGAATGATGCCCTCCACGCACGAGCAAAACTGGAATGCCTTCAACGCCTCGTCGTCGGTCGCATACGTGTACTGGATGCGTTTCAGATCGCGCAAATAACTGTGCTCGGGACCGACCGCCGCGTAGTCCAAGCCCGCCGAGACGGAATGGGTGAGCATGATCTGGCCGTCGTCATCCTGCAACACGAACGTCCGCGTACCCTGCAACACGCCGAGCGAGCCACCCTTTTGGAAACGCGCCGCGTGTTTGCCTGCCCGGATGCCTTCGCCTCCCGCCTCGACACCGACCATTCGCACATCTTTATCACACAGGAACGCGTAGAACAGCCCGATCGAGTTGCTGCCGCCGCCGATACACGCCACCAGCTCATCGGGCAATCGCTCTTCCTTTTCCAAAATCTGCCGTCGCGCCTCGCGCCCGATCACGGCTTGGAAATCGCGCACCATCATCGGATAGGGATGCGCCCCAAGTACGCTGCCCAGAATGTAATGTGTCGTGCGCACATTCGTGACCCAGTCGCGCATCGCCTCGTTGATGGCTTCCTTCAGCGTCTTCTGGCCCGCGTTGACCGCGCGCACCTCCGCGCCAAGAAGCCGCATGCGATAGACATTGAGCGCCTGGCGTTCCATGTCCACCGCGCCCATGTACACGACGCATTCCATCCCGAACATCGCGGCTACTGTCGCGGTAGCGACACCATGCTGGCCCGCGCCGGTCTCGGCGATGATGCGGCGTTTGCCCATCCGCCTGGCGAGGAGGCCCTGACCGATGGTGTTATTGATCTTGTGCGCGCCCGTGTGCAGCAGGTCTTCGCGCTTGAAATAAATCTTCGGTCCGCCGAGTTCGCGCGTCATCCGCTCGGCCAGATACAACGGCGTGGGACGACCACAGTACTCGCGCAGGTAGTAGGCGATCTCCTCGCGAAACCGCTTGTCGCGACGGGCCTTCTCGTATTCGCGGGCGAGTTCATGCAACGGCTCCATCAAGGTTTCGGGCACGAACATGCCGCCGTACGGCCCAAAATGGCCGCTCTTGTCAGGTACACTTGTCAGGCGCTCTTGCACAGTTCGATGAATCTCCGCAGCTTCTCCGGGTCTTTCCTGCCCGGCTCGCGTTCCACGCCGCTCGCGACGTCCACCGCGTAGGGCCGCACCCGGCGGACGGCTTCCTGCACGTTGACAGTCGTCAGTCCGCCCGAAAGGATGATCGGCAAGCCGATCTCCTTCGCTTTCACCGCCAGCGACCAGTCGAACGTCTTGCCGGTGCCACCTCGCGATTCGTCAGTGTAGGTATCCAGCAAGAGGGCGTCAACATCGTACTCCGCCGCCGCGCGTAACGACTCTTCACCGCGTACCCGAATGGCCTTGATCGATTTCGCCGCGAACTTCTGGCAGAAACCCGGCGGCTCTTCCCCATGGAATTGCAGCGCGTTGAGCAGGCACTCGTTCAAGGCCTTCTCAATCTCGTATTCCAACTCGTCCACGAACACGCCCACTTTCGTCACAAACGGCGGCAACTCGTTGCAGATATTGGCCGCCACACTCACGTTAATATAACGTGGGCTCTTCGAATAAAAAATGAACCCTAACGCATCCGCACCCAACTCGACTGCCAGCAGGGCATCGTTCAGGTCCGTCATCCCGCAAATTTTGATCTTCGTGCTCATTTGCCGATCAACTCGCGCACCTTGGCCCCAATGTCTCCGCTGCGCATCAACGATTCGCCGACGAGGATGGCGCTCGTGCCCACCCTGGCTACACGCTCGACATCGGCGCGTGTGTGGATACCGCTCTCCGCCACCAGCGTGTATTTGCCACACATCCCCCGCTTGAGCTTGGCCGCCAGCTTCTCCGTCGTCGCCAAGCTTACTGTGAAATCACGCAGGTCGCGATTGTTCACTCCAATAATCTCCGCTCCTGAAGTCAGCGCGCGATCCAACTCCGCTTCATCATGGACTTCGACAAGAACCGCCAGTCGCATCTGCGCGGCGAATTCACGGAAGCCTTTGAGCTGCGCGTCGTCCAGAATCCCGACAATCAGCAGAATCGCATCCGCGCCGCGTGCAACCGATTCATGAATCTGCAATTCGTTGATAATAAAGTCCTTCCGCAACAGTGGCAGCTTCACCGCATCGCGGATAAGTTGCAGGTAGTCGACACGTCCTTGAAAGAACTTTTCATCGGTCAATACCGACAGCGCCGAAGCTCCCGCCGCGTCGCAATCGCGCGCGATGCGTATCGCGTCGAAATCCTTCTGGATGACGCTCGCCGACGGAGACGCCTTCTTGACTTCTGCGATCACCGCGACGCCGTCATCACGATGCAACGCACCCGCAAAATCCCGAAAGTCTTTGCGCGCCGCCGCCGCCCGCCTTAACTTGCCCGCCTGCGAACGCAACTTCGCCACTTCGAGCTTTTTCTCAGCAACGATCTTATCGAGGATGTTCACTACTCAACGTCCTCCACGCCGCTTCTACGAGTTCGCGGCTGGCCTGCTTTGAGCCACGCGCTGATGAAGGGATGAATGTCGCCGTTCATCACACCTGGCACGTCGCTGGTTTGGTACCCGGTGCGCAGGTCTTTGACCATTTGGTACGGCTGGAACACGTAACTGCGAATCTGGTTGCCCCACGCCATCGCGCCCTTCTCCCCGTAGTATTTCTCCATCGCCGCCCGCTTCTCGTCCTGTTGCTTCTCGTACAAGCGCGCCTTTAACAACTTCAAGGCGAGTTCGCGGTTCTGGTGCTGGCTGCGCTGGCTCTGGCACTGGACGACGAGGCCCGTCGGCAAGTGGGTCATGCGCACGGCGGTCTCGACCTTGTTCACGTTCTGTCCGCCCTTGCCGCCGGACCGGAACGTGTCCACCTGCACTTCTTCCATCTTGAGTTCGACTTCGACCGACTCGCTCAACTCCGCGATCACGTCCACACTGGCGAAAGACGTATGCCGGCGCTTGTTGGAGTCGAATGGCGAAATGCGCACCAGCCGATGCACGCCGCGTTCGGCCTTCAGGTAGCCGTAGGCATACTCGCCCGTGACCAGCATCGTGACACTCTTGATGCCCGCTTCATCACCCGACTGAATATCGACGAGGTCCACCTTGAAACCGCGCGTCTCGCAGTAGCGTTGGTACATGCGCAACAGCATGTTCGCCCAGTCGCAACTTTCCGTGCCGCCCGCGCCAGCGTGGATGCTGAAAATGGCGTTGGACTTGTCGTGCTCTGCACCGAGCAGGTTTTCCAGTTCGAACAGGTTGAACTTCAGTTCGGCGGCGTTGACTTCCGCGGCGATCCCCTGCTCCGTCTCACCGAGATCGATGAGCACTTCCGCGTCGGAAATCCTTTGTTCGAGGGCGGCCAGGGTATCGAGTTTGCGGCGAATCGCGGACGCCTCGTCCAGAATCGTGCGGGCCATGTCCTGATCGGCCCAAAACGTCGGACCGGCCATGATGTTCTCTAGCTCAACAAGACGCGCCCGCTGCTTCTCGACGTCAAAGATACCTTCTTAACGCCTCATGGCGTTCGCGCAAATCCCCCACTTTGCTCTTCAGTTCTTCGATCATGGCACCGCTAACTCATCATATCGGTCGTCGATTGTCAATCTGCGTGCGGCCGACGCACAATCAGCGAGCCGTACGCGGGCAATGTGACCATTCCCCTGACGCCCTTGTCCGCCACGATGTCCGTAAATGTTTCGCGACCCAGGTTGACCTTGCGTGCCGCCGGCTGAAAATTCAGCAAAAACAAGAAGTCATTCTTGCCGTCCGTCCGCATTTGTGCGGTGACGCCCTTCGGCAGGTTCGCGCTGAGGGATCGCTTCAATCCAAGCTGGCTGACGAGCGAGCCATAGAAGTTATCGTGGAACCGGTCGTCATTGCGCGAGGCGATGTAGTATGCGCGGCCCTTGCCGAGCCTGCTCGCGGTCAGCGCGGGCCGGCCTTTGTAGAAATCCGTGCCGTATTTCGCCAGCACCTGCGCGGATTCAGCGTGAATGAGGTCACAAAGTTCACAAGCTTGGTAACGGCCCGTGAGGCCAAGTCCATTCTTCGCGACGGGAATCACGGTATTCGTCTGTCCTTCGTGCAGCGCGTCGATCTCCTCAGCCCAAATGCCCAATGTTTTGCGAAGTGGTCCGGGAAACCCGCCCAGAAAGCAAAGATCGCTCTCGTTGACGATGCCGCTCCAGTATGTCACGACAAGCGTGCCGCCTTGCCTGACAAACTTTTCGATTCGCTCCGCCACGCCGGGCCGCAGCATGTATAACATGGGAGCGATGAGCAGCTTGTAGCGGGCGAAATCGCCGTCCATCTCGATCACGTCGACCGGCACGCCGCGTGACCAAAACGGCCGGTAGTGGGTCACGCATGTCCCGCCGTAGTCCCGACGTCTCCTGGACAATCCCTGCAGATCACTGATGGCCCACTCGTTCTCCCAGTCATAAACGATCGCCACTTCGGGATGAACCGTCGTGCCGATGACCGCATCGAGTTTCTCCAGAATCCGGCCAACTTCCGCCACGTCCCGGAAAACGCGTGTGTTCTCGTGGCCGGCGTGGTCGACGACCGCGCCGTGAAATTTCTCGAACGCGCCGCGGCCCTTGCGCCACTGAAAGTACTGTACCGTGTCCGCGCCGTGGGCAACGGCCTGCAGTGAAGAGAGTCGGTGCATTCCCGGTCGCTTGAGCTTGCAGACCTCCTGCCAGTTGGTAACGCTGGGCGCGCTCTCCATCAGCATGAACGGCTTGCCGTCCTTCAAGCATCGATAAATGTCGTGGATGAACGAAACCGCGCTTCCCTGCCGCCAATCTTCTTCCAGCCCGTGCCACACCGGGTAGCTGTCCCAGGAAACCACGTCCAACTCACGCGCCATCCTCCAGTAATTCAGGCCCGTGTACGTGCCCATCATATTCGCCGTCACCGGCACGTGGGGCGCGATCTCGCGCAGCGGCGCGATCTCGTTCTTCATGAAATCGATTGTTTGGTGCGTGACGAACCGCTTCCAATCGAGGTTGAGGCCATGAACCGCCCACTCGCCATGCGGCGCCGGCGACTCGATTTGCGACCAATCGGTATACGTGTGGCTCCAGAATGCGGTCCACCACGCGCGGTTCAAGGCATCCAACGAACTGTATCGTTGCTTGAGCCAGGCGCGAAAGGCCCATTGGCACAGGGGGCAGTGGCACTCACCGCTGTACTCGTTCGAGACGTGCCAGACCAGCAACGCGGAGTGATCCTTGTAGCGCTCGGCCAGCTTGCGGTTGATGAGCGCCGTCTTCTCACGATAGACGGGTGACGTGTAGCAGTGGTTGTGGCGCGCGCCATGAAGATTCCGCGTGCGGTCGGCATTCACCCGCAGAATCTCCGGATACTTCTGGGACATCCAGGCAGGGCGCGCGCCGCTGGGCGTGGCGAGAACGGCGAAGGCGCCATTCTTCGCGAGGTTGTCCATCACGCGGTCGAGCCAGCCGAAAGTGAACTTTCCTTCCTCCGGTTCGAGGGCCGCCCACGAAAAGATTCCGACGGACATGGCATTGCAGTGCGCCAGTTTCATCAACCGCATGTCCTCCTTCAGCACTTCAGGCACGTGCAACCACTGGTCGGGGTTGTAGTCGCCGCCGTGAAGCAAATGCGGACACTTCGGATTAATCGGCGGATAGCGCTTGGTCATCGCAGTAATTCAGTTGACGCGTTTGGCACGGGGACCCTTGGGTGTGTCTTCAATAATCCAACCCTGCTTCGCAAGTTGGTCGCGGATCTCATCAGAACGCTTGAAATCCTTGGCCTTGCGGGCAGCCTGCCTCTGCTCAACCAGCCCCTGAACATCCGCAGGAACGTCCGATCTGACGGGAAAACCAAAGCCAAGGGCTTCGTCGAACCGTCGCCACGCTGACAGGATTCCCGCTGCCTCGTCCGGCGCGACGGTACGCTTGTTCGCATCGCGGACGAATTCAAAGAGAGCTCCAAGTGCCGCGCTGATGTTCAGATCGTCATCCAACGCTGCTTCGAATTCCGAAACCAGCGACGTCGGGCAGTTTTGCGCTTCGCCACTGGCGACCTCCTGCAACTTCAACAGGAATTCATCGATCCGTTGAAGCGACGAGCGCGCGGCTTGCAGACCGTCGAACGTGAAATTCAACTGCTCGCGATAATGCGCGGAGAGCAATACATAGCGGATTTCGCGGCCCGACCATCCTTTTGCCAGCAGATCACGGAGCGTATAGAAATTACCAAGCCGTCTGCTCATCTTCTTGCTTTCGACCAACAGGTGGGAATTGTGCAGCCAGTAACGAACAAACTGTTTGCCCGTCACCGCTTCGCTCTGCGCGATTTCGTCCTCGTGATGGGGAAAAATCAGATCTTCGCCGCCGCAATGGATGTCAAAAGTCTCGCCAAGGTGTTTCATGCTCATCACGCTGCACTCGATGTGCCACCCGGGCCGGCCATCGCCCCACGGCGACGGCCACTTCACGTCGCCGTCATTTTCATCCCACGCCTTCCACAACGCGAAGTCGGCCATCTCCTCCTTGTCGTAGTCGTCACTCTTAATGCGTGCAACGGCTGTGCTTTGATCGCTGAGCCGCCGATGTGAGAGCTTGCCGTAGTCAGGAAATGACTTGATCGAATAATACACACATTTGTCGTCGCCGACGTAGGCATGTTTCTTCGCGATGAGTTTCGCGATCAACGCGATCATCCTGTCAATGGATTCTGTCGCGCGAGGCGTAATGTGCGCGCGCTTAATATTGAGAACATCCAGGTCGCCCAGGAACTGCGCGGTGTAGGAGTCGGTCACCTCCTGCAGCGTGCTCCCCGTTTCACGCACTTTGGTGATAATACGATCTTCAACGTCAGTGATGTTCATCACGTGGGTAACATCGTACCCGCGGTATTCAAGCCAGCGACGCAGCAGGTCATCAAACGCAAACGCACGGAGATTGCCAATGTGCACAAAGCCGTAGACGGTTGGGCCGCACGTATACATTCCGACGCGTTTTCCTTGGGGATCAAGCGGGACAAAACCTTCTTTGCGGCGGGTCAGCGTGTTGAAGAATTGCAGCGCCATAATGAACTACATTTCTACCGATGCAATGGCGACGACCACAATGCCTTCCTTGCGGCCGGTGAATCCCATATGCTCGCTGGTGGTGGCCTTCACCCCGACCTGCGCGGCGACAACGCCCATGTTTTTTGCGAGAATCTCCTGCATCTTCGGGATATGGGGTGCCATTCTCGGCGTTTGAGCAATGATCATCGCATCCACGTTGTTGATGCGTCCGCCTGCCTGCCGCACGCGCTCGGCACATTCGCGCACGATGACCATGCTGTCCATATTCTTGAACTTCATGTCGTCCGTCGGGTAATACTTCCCGATGTCACCGAGCGCCGCCGCTCCCAGCAACGCATCGGCCACGGCATGGGCCAACACGTCGGCGTCGCTGTGCCCCTCCAGGCCGACATCGTGCGGGATTTCGACCCCCCCCATGATGCACTTGCGGCCCGGGGCGAAGCGATGCACATCGATTCCAATTCCAACGCGGTTCATAGCGGGGGTGAGGATAGCATCTCTATCGCTGGCGAAGCAACGCCTCTGCAACGACCAAATCAGCAGGGGTGGTGATCTTCAGATTGAGAAATGGTGTCTCGACCAAGTAGACTTTCTGGCCGAGCGATTCGACCGCCGCCGCTTCATCGGTGACGATAGCTTGTTTCTCGAATACCTTCGAATACGCCTCTCGCAGAAGCGGAAGTCGTACCGTCTGTGGCGTCTGGACGGCCCACAGCTTGGTGCGGTCCACGGTACGAACCACCGTCTTGTCTGCGTTGGCCTCCTTGATTGTATCCACCACCTTGCTGGCGGAGATGCCGGTGCCATGCGCCTGCGCACTGGCAACGGTGGATTCAATCAACGCAGGCGTGACCAGCGGCCGCGCCCCATCGTGAACGGCAACGATATCCGTCGTGGGATCACACTTCTCCAAACCGCTCCAAACCGAGTTCTGGCGTTCGATGCCGCCATCGGTGAAGGCGACGACCTTCTGAAAACCGGACTCGTGAACGATCTGTTCCGCCTGGCGTGCACAATCGGGCCGGCATACCACGACGATGGCGTCGACAAGACGACACCGCTCGAAGGCCGCCAGGGAATAGTACACGAGCGGCTTGCCGAGCAGTTCGATGAATTGCTTGTTGGGGCCGCCGCCCATGCGCGTAGACTGACCGGCAGCCAACACGATCGCCGTGACCATGGACGGCAGACTAGCAGAACTCAGTTTACAGGAGCAAGCTTGGCCCGCTCTTCGGCAAGCGCGCCGGCTGGGTCGTGACCGTCCATGGCATCGCTGCTGTTGCCGTTCGCCACCTCGGCAAACGCCATCCGGCCCGCGGCCGTCTGCAAGACACTGCTGACGGTGACTTCAATCTCCTGCCCCACCAAACGACGGGCGCGGTTGACGACGATCATTGTCCCGTCGTCGAGATAGGCGACGGCTTGCTGCGGTTCGCGTCCCTCCTTGAGGAGGCGAACCGTGAGCTTTTCGCCAGGCAGGACAACCGGCCGCAATGATTTGGCTAGTTCGTTGAAATTGAGCACCTTCACGTGCTGAAGTTCGGCGATACGGCCAAGGTTATGGTCGTTCGTCAGGATTTCAGCGGGAAGCATCTTGGCCAACTGGATGAGCTTGCCATCGACTTCCTTCACGTCCGGCACGTCGTTCTCGTGAAACTTTACTTCGACGCACGGGTTGAGCTGAAGCATCTTGAGCACTTCCAAGCCGCGCCGTCCACGCACGCGCTTCACATCGTCGGCGGCGTCAGCGATGTATTGCAGTTCGCTGAGCACAAACCGCGGCACGATGAACACCGCATCGAGAAAGCCCGTGGCGCAAACATCCTGAATGCGCCCGTCGATGATGATGTTTGTATCGAGCAATACCAATCGCTCGGGCTTGTTTTCGCGCATGAACTTCACATAGGGGATGACGAGATTGAATTCGTCCTTGGCGCGCAACGCGATTACCATTCCCAAGTAGGTGCCCACGACGTACATGACGATCTGCGCGATGAGTTTCGGCTCTTCGTCGATGAATTTGAACAGGACCGAATTGCCGATAAAGTAACTGATGGTGAACCCGACGAAGATGCCGAATGTGGCAGCCGAGAGCCCGCGCAGCGAAAAACCTTTTAAGAGCTTGTCGACGCCAATGAACGCCCCGCCTCCCGCCAAGCCGATCAGAATCGCAAGGCCGGGATGCAGAGCCCACTCGTCTTGCAGTTGGGAGATGGACCAACTCCCAAGCACGCACAAGATCAAGAAGAACACTCTCAGCATCAACAGCGTCATAGCTCCAAAACCTTCCCTTCCAGCTATGACGAAAGCAGGTTTAAGGCCACACCGCCGCCCTAAATACCCTGACTGTGGCTACTTAGCCGGCTGTGTGGCATCCGTGCCGAAAATGAGAGTCCCGCCCCCGCTTGAAGCAGGCCGTGCGGGTTGTGGCACGGTTCCGCGCTTGGGCTCTTCAGGCTTTTTCGCCTCGGCCTTGTTGCCTTCCTTGTACAGGAGACCGTATTTCCGCCAATTTTGTACGAGATGCACAATTTCGTCGTGCAACGTCGGATCGACAAGGAGTTTGCCGACCGTTCCCTCACCCTTCTCAAGGTGGGCGAGAATGTCGTTCAACCGTTCCGCGCTCTCAGCCAGTTTTTTTGTCGCGGTCCGGATGTCATCCTGATTGGCGGTCACGACCTGATCGATATTCTTGGAAGTCTGACTGAGATTGACAGCGGCGTCTGAGAATTTCGTCAGGGTATTATCCACCTTGGTGCGGTTCTCGTCGACGATGCCGCGCAAACTCAAGCTCAGGGTGACAGCGTTGCTGGTCGCCATGTCGATATTGACCAGCGACGAATCGATATGCTCGAGACTCTGGCGGCTCAGCACCGTTTCGTCGATGCGTTGGATGGCTTTGTCCACGCGCGCGATTGTGCCGGCGGCTTGGTGCAATACGTCCACGACACTATGGATCGCTTCGCTGAGATCGACGCTCGTCGATCCTTCGACGGTGTCTCCCGGCCCAAGGAACTCCGCCGTCGCGCCCTGTGGCATTACGTCGATGTATCGGTCGCCGAGAAGCCCGGATTGGTTAATGACGAACTTTGCATCTTTGCGGATCTTCACCGTCTCATAGATGTCCAGCTTGACATTGACCTTGAGAAATCCCTGTTGATCCAGCGTAATATCGCGCACCTTGCCGACGGAAATGCCACCGTACAATACGTTGGCGTCCCGGACGATGCCGCCCACGTTCGAGAAGACGACGGTAATCTGATAACTCTTCGCCGCCAGCCGCTCGTATTTGCCAAACTTGAGGATCAGGACGGCGATCGCCGTCAGGCAAATCGCAACAAAAATCCCCACTCTGATTTCAACGGACCGTTTCTGTGCCAAGTTGCACCTCCTGATGGGCGTCGCTGACCCCGGTGATGAATTGCTTCACGATGGGGTCCTGCGTCGCTTGAATCTCCTTCGGTGTGCCGACCATGTGAATGCGTCCCTCATGCAGCATCGCGATGCGATCCGCAATTTTGTACGCGCTGACCATGTCGTGCGTCACGGCCACGCCGGTGACATGTAATTTGTCGTGCAATCGCAGAACCATTTCGTTGATGTTGTCCGCGCGGATTGGATCCAACCCCGTCGTCGGCTCGTCGTAGAGTACATATTTGGGATTGGCCACGACGGCGCGCGCGAGGCCCGCGCGCTTGCGCATGCCGCCACTGAGTTCAGCCGGCTTCTTGTCTTGCGCCTCCAACAAATCCACAATCTTCAGCGCCTCCTCGACGCGTTTCTGCACCTCGGATTCGACGCGGCGTTCTTCGCGCAACGGAAACGCCACATTGTCGTACAACGTCATGGAATCGAACAACGCCGCACCCTGAAAAAGAAATCCGAATTGCTTGCGGATCGGCGTCAGTTCCTCCTCGCCGAGCGGCACAATGTCCGTGCCGTCCACCAGCACCCGGCCCCTGTCCGGCTTGAGCAGACTGCACAGATGCTTCAACAGCACGCTCTTGCCGCAGCCGCTTTGCCCAATGATCACTATGGTCTCCCCGTCGCGGATCTCCAAGTCCAAACCGCGCAGGACCTCGTTGTCACCAAAACTTTTCCACAACCCCTCGATTTTGATCATGGCGGACTAATCGCGTTAACCAACACCGCGATAAAAAAGTTGGCAATCAGCACGGTCAGTGAAGACACCACCACTGCTTGCGTAGTGGCACGCCCGACGCCTTCGGCGCCCTCCCCGGCGTTGAAGCCTTTGTAGCATGAGATCAGCGCAATGAAGACCGCGAAAAAAACGGATTTGATGAGCCCGCTCATCACATCCTGTACGGCTGTAAACTTGTACATGTTGTTGAGAAAATACGCCCGGTCAATCCCCAGCATATTCACTCCCACCAGATAGCCGCTGAAAATGCCGAAGAACATCGCCTCAGCGGTCAGCAGCGGCAGTGACAGCAACATGGCCACGAACCGCGGGACGACCAGATAGTCCACCGGCGCCGTCCCCATCGAGCGCAACGCATCGAGTTGTTCCGTCACCTTCATCGTCCCCAACTCAGCGGCAATAGCCGCTCCCACACGCCCCGCGACCATCAAGGCCGTCAGCACCGGAGCTAACTCCCGCGTCATCGCCACGCTGATAACCGGGCCGACCGCCGTATCCATCTTCACCTTATGAAACTGCTGGTACGTCTCCGCGGCGAACACCATGCCGATAAACGCCCCCGTTATCACCACCACTCCCTGCGATTGCCACCCGATCTTGTAGGCTTGTTCGACTGTCAGGCCCCATCGTGGCCGCCTGGAAAATGTCGTCTTGAAAATGTCCAGCAACAGCAACAGCATCGAGCCGAGCTGGGTGAGCTGGCCAAGCACAAACTCCTTGAAGCGTAACAACATCTCCATCATATCCCGCGCAGCATAGGGAACTAGCCAGACTGTTGCAAGCCTCGCCTTCCCTCCAAAGGCAAAGGCCGCCCCGGATTCCTCCGGAGCGGCCTTGGGTGAAACAATTACTCCCGGTCAACTGGCGCTGGCCGCGAGCTGGTTGAAGGCCAGTTTGTCGTCGCCGACCGTGACTTCAATTGTTTCGTTCGGCTTGATATTCCCACGGAGGATTTCCTCAGCAAGCGGATCCTGCAAGTATTTTTCCACGGCGCGACGCAGCGGACGTGCGCCGAACTGTGGGTCGTACCCCTTGTCGATGAGGAAGTTCGTTGCCGCCGGCGTGAGAACAATCTCAACGTCCTTGAACTTGAGGCGGCTCTTGACCTTCTCGACTTCGATATGGACGATCTGGCCCATGTCGGCCTTGTCAAGGTTGTGGAACACGATGACATCGTCGAGCCGATTCATGAATTCCGGCTTGAAGACACGCTTGGCTTCATCCAGCAACTTGCCCTTCATATCGCCGTACGTGTGCTCTTCCTTCGCCGGGGCGAAACCGAGTTCACCCGCCTTGCGAATCATCTCGGCGCCGATGTTCGAAGTCATGATGACGACACTGTTGCGGAAGTCCACCTTGCGACCGAGCGAGTCGGTCAGGTGTCCGTCTTCGAGGATCTGCAAGAGCATGTTCATGACATCGGGGTGCGCTTTTTCGATTTCGTCGAACAGCACGACCGAGTATGGACGACGACGCACGCGCTCCGTTAACTGGCCGCCCTCTTCATAGCCAACATAACCCGGAGGCGAGCCGACGAGCCGCGAGACGTTGAACTTCTCCATGTACTCGCTCATATCGAGCTGGATAAGCGCATCCTGATCGCCAAACATGAACTCCGCCAGCGCGCGGGCCATCAGCGTCTTGCCCACGCCCGTCGGCCCGAGGAACACGAATGAACCGATCGGGCGGTTCGGGTCCTTGAGATCGGCGCGGCTGCGGCGTAGCGCCTTGCTGATCGCCACGACCGCCTCGTCCTGGCCAATGACCGTCTTGCGCAGTTCGGCTTCCATAGCGAGCAGCTTCTCGGCGTCCTTTTGTTCCATGCGGCTCAGCGGTATGCCCGTCCACTTGGCGACGATCTGCATGATATCGTCTTCGGTGATGACAATCTGTTTTTCATCGCGCGCCTGACGCCACTCCGCTAGCGTCTGTTCGAGCCGCTCACGGGCCTGCTTTTCCTTGTCGCGCAGGCTGGCGGCCAATTCAAAGTCCTGGGCCTTGATCGCGGCTTCCTTCTCTTCCTTGATCTTCTCGATGTCGCGCTCGGAATCCTGGATGTTCGGCGGTCGCGTCATCGATTGAATTCGCGCGCGCGCCCCGGCTTCATCCACGACGTCGATCGCCTTGTCAGGCAGGAACCGACCCGTGATGTACCGGTCCGAGAGCCGCGAGGCGGCGAGCACCGCTTCATCCGAGAACTTGACGCGATGATGCTCCTCGTACTTCGGACGGAGGCCCTTCAAGATCTCAACGGTCTGATCTACTGTCGGCGGCTCCACAATGATCGTCTGAAAACGACGTTCCAACGCCGCGTCCTTCTCGATGTACTTGCGGTACTCGTTCATCGTGGTCGCGCCGACGACCTGCAACTCGCCGCGTGAGAGCGCGGGCTTGATGATATTGCTGGCGTCCATCGCGCCCTCGGCGGAACCGGCGCCGACGATGGTGTGAAGCTCGTCGACAAACAGGATGACGTTCTTCGAACGCTTAATCTCGTCCATGACCGCCTTGATGCGCTCTTCGAACTGGCCGCGATACTTCGTGCCCGCCACCATCAACGCAAGATCGAGCGTCACCACGCGCTTGTCGCGCAAAATTTCCGGAACATTGCCCTTGGCGACTTCCTGCGCCAGGCCTTCCACGATGGCGGTCTTGCCAACACCTGCTTCGCCGAGCAACACCGGGTTGTTCTTCGTGCGGCGGCACAAAATCTGGATGACCCGTTCGATTTCATTCTGACGGCCCACGACCGGATCGAGTTCGCCTTTGCGGGCGAGTTCGGTAAGGTCGCGCCCGAACATCCGCAACGCAGGCGTCTTCATTTCCTTCTTGCCGCTGGCCGCTTCACTTTCTTCTACGCCGCCTTCACTCGGGGTAAAATTGGGGTCGAGTTCCTTGAGAATCTCGTTGCGGCAGCGTTCGATGTCGACATCGAGCGACTTCAGGATGCGGGCCGCGGCGCCTTCGCCTTCGCGGAGCAAGCCGAGCAAAATGTGTTCCGTGCCGACGTAATTATGGTTGAGTTGTTTCGCTTCCTTCTGCGCGAGCGCGAGAACCTTCTTCACACGCGGAGTGTAGGGAATGTTGCCGACCATCTTCGTCTCGGGGCCGGTGCCGATCTGCTTTTCCACTTCCATGCGGACCGTTTCGAGATCAAGCCCCATCTTCTGAAGGACGTTGACGGCGACTCCCTGGCCCAGCTTGATGAGACCGAGAAGCAGATGCTCCGTGCCCACGTAGTTGTGGTTAAACCGGTCCGCTTCCTTGCGGGCCAACGCGAGCACCTGCTGCGCTCGCGGCGTGAAATTGTTCATTTCCATCACCGTCCTCTCATTTCATTCTGGTTCGGCTCGGCCGCCGTCCGCTGCCGGCCGCTCGCTCAAATTCGGTTTCGAAAGGTTCGCCAACTGCGCACGGACCAACTCGGCCCGCAAAATGTCACGTTCCTCGGCAGTCAATTTCCGTGCCGCAGTCCGTTGCACGTGAGCCGGTTGGGAGAGAATGAACATCTCGTCCACCGATCCTCGTGCAGTTGCCGGGAACATATCCAAATCTACCCCCATACGTACCAAACTGAGCAGATTGAGTGCCTCTTTGGAACTAATCGTATGTGCATTGCTCAGAATGCCATACGCGCGTCCTATCTGATCATAGACCAGTTTGGGCTTCTTTTCAAGGAGCGTGATCCGTGCATTCTCTTCGTGCTCAATGATCTGTAGAATCACCTTGTTGAGACGTTCGATCACTTCCGCCTCTTTTTCGCCCAACGTCGTCTGGTTGGATACCTGAAAGACATTCCCCAACGCTTCCGTCCCCTCCCCATACATGCCGCGAACCGCCAAACCAAGCTTGTTGACGGCCTGTACAACCTGGTTGATCTGATCGCTCAGAACCATGCCAGGCAAATGGACCATGGCGGAACCGCGCATCCCCGTACCCACGTTCGTCGGGCACGCCGTGAGGTAACCCAACTTCGGCGAGAACGCAAATTCCAGATGTTCCTCAAGCTCCGTGTCCACCTTGTCGATGATCTTGAAAATGTTCTTGAGTTGGAGACCCGACTTGATCGCCTGCATCCGCAGGTGATCTTCCTCGTTGACCATCACACTGATCGTCTCCCGATCGTTGATGACCACGCCACTGCCGACGTTCTTAGCCGCATGCTCACGGCTGATCAGATGGCGCTCCACCAGCACCTGCTTGTGGATCGCGGTGATGTTGTCCATGGAATCCCCAAAATGATCCGCCATTTCGGGCAACGCCTCGACGACAGGCTGGATCAATTCGAGCAGTTTCTGTCGCTCGGCCTTCTTGGCCCAGCCGGGGAACGGATGATCGCGAATGTTGCGGGCCAGGCGCACCCGCGACGACATGACGATCTTGCTGTTGGGCCCATCCGCCTTTACCCACTCGCTCGGGCTCTTCAGCAAATCGTCAATCTTCATGGTCGTATTACTCGACGGAGCGGGCCACGCTTGCCGACTTTTTCGCTTTCGTCTCCAACTCGCGAATCTCGTCGCGAATCTGGGCGGCATCCTCGTACTTCTCCTCGCGCACGGCCTTCTCCAATTGTTCCGTCAACTCCTGGATCTTCCCGTTCAACGCGAGCGTATGCATCGCCTTCGTCGGCACCTTGCCGACATGATGATCGCCTTTGTGCATCGCTTTCAAGAGTGATGCCAGTCCCGCCTCAAAGGTTTCCCAGCACGCGCTGCAGCCGAGCCGTCCCGTCTTCTTGAAATCCGCCTGCGTGAAATTGCAGACCGGGCATTGCGCGCCCGGCGATTCAACCTTCATCTCCTCCGCCGCGCCAAGCCCGACCAACAAATCCGCCAGCGAGAACCCGGCCGCTTCCTGCACGCCCTTTTCCTTGGCGCAGGACTCGCACAGATCCACCTTCAACATCTTGCCTTCCACAATCTGCGTCAGGTGGACCGTCGCTTCGGCCTTCTTGCAAATGTCGCACTGCATCGTCTTATTTCGCGCCCAGCGGCGTCCCTTCGGAACGAGTCAACTTACGGAAGTCCTCCGTCAATTTCAAGGTGAGCGGCCCCGGCTTGCCCGAACCGATCGTCCGTCCGTCAATGCTCGCGACCGGGGCGATCTCCGCCGCCGTGCCCGTGAGAAACACCTCGTCCGCCGTCGTCAGATCATAGCGGGTCAGGTTTGGCTCGCCGACCTCGATCTTGCGCTTGGCGGCCAACTCGATAACAACCTGCCGCGTGATGCCCACGAGCGCGCCCGCGCTGACGGGTGGCGTCTCCAGCTTGCCGTGACGGACGATGAAAATGTTGTCACCCGTGCACTCCGCGACGTGTCCCTGGCTATTCAGCATGATCGCCTCACCCGCGCCGGCGTTCACCGCCTCGATCTTGGCCAGGATGTTGTTCAGGTAGTTCAACGATTTGATCGAGGGACTTACCGCGGCGGGACTCGTCCGCTGCGTGCTCGCCGTGACCAGTTTCAACCCCTTGCGATACACTTCCTCGGGATAGAGTTCGATCGTGTCCGCGATGATGAACACCGTCGGATTCTTGCATCGAAATGGGTTCAAGCCGAGATAACCCACCCCGCGCGTGACCACGAGCCGAATGTAGCCGTCCTTCAGTTTGTTCTGCCGACAAGTCTCACAACACGCCTCAACGATCTGCTCTCTTGTCAGCGGGATCTGCAGCATGATCGCCTTGGCAGATGCGAACAGCCGATCCAAATGTTGTTCCAGGCGGAAGATCCGCCCGCCGTACAGGCGAATGCCCTCGAACACGCCGTCGCCGTAGAGCAACCCGTGGTCGAAAACCGAAATCTTCGCCTCGTCTTCCGTGACATATTTTCCATCCAAGTATATCTTCACCGTGCTGACCTCATTCTGCCTCTACTTACCCTAAAATCCTGCCGTCCGCAATCTCCAACACCCGTTCACCGCGCGTGGCGACATGCTCGTCGTGGGTCACCATCACCAGCGTCGTGCCTGATTCCTCGCGCAACCGCCAGAGCAAATCGAGTATCGACTCGCCCGTTTTCGAGTCGAGGTTGCCCGTCGGCTCATCCGCCAGCACCAAGCTCGGCCGATTCATCAGGGCCCGCGCCACGGCCACCCGTTGCTGCTCGCCACCGCTCAACTCCGCGGGCCGATGTTCCATGCGCGCGCTAAGTCCCACGGCCTTGAGCAATTCCATTCCCCGTTCCATCACGCCGTCGCGCGTGCGCGGCTGTAGCAGCGCGGGCAGGCACACGTTTTCCAACGCGTCGAGCTCCGGCAACAAGTTGTATGACTGGAACACAAACCCGATCCGCTCGTTGCGCAGCTTCGTTCGCGCCGCCTTGGACATCGCAAAAAGTGAAGCGCCATCCAGGCTCACGTCGCCTGCAGATGGCGCATCCAGTCCGCCCAGCAAATGCAACAACGTGCTTTTCCCCGCTCCTGAGGCGCCGACAATCACGAGCGATTCACCACGGCGCACCCGCACGTCGATCCCCCGCAATACTTCAAGCTCCAGCGAGCCAAGAGTGTAGTTTTTGCGGAGCCCGCTCGCAACCAAAATGTCCCGCCCAACCTCACTCATGGCGCAATGCCTCCACGGGTTCGAGGCGGGCGGCGCGCAGCGCGGGCAATACGCCGGCCAGCGTGCAAATCACCAGCGCCGACACGCCAATTGTCAGCAGGTCTCGGGTCGTGAGAAACGCCGGGATGCTCGGGAAATTGTAGATGTCTCTCGGGAACAAATCGATGCCGACGACCTGCGAGAGAAAATGATTGATCGGATTGATGTTACGGACAGTCAGCAAGCCAAGCCCGAGGCCGAGGGCCACGCCGAATACGCCGACGATAAAGCCTTGCAGCAGGAAGATACGCAGAATTCTTCCCGATGCGGCGCCAAGCGCTTTCATCACGCCGATCTCGCGCGTCTTCTGCACCGTGACGGTGATCAACGTGCTCATGATGCCGAACGCCGCGACGATGATGATGAAGGTGAGAATAAAAAACATTACCGATTTTTCCACCTGGATCGCGCCGAGCAGCCGCTGGTTCATCTGCGCCCAGGTTTGCGCCCCCAACGGGGCCGGGAGCTTTTTATTCAACGCCGCAGCCACGTCACGCGCGCCGTTGATCGGATCGTCGGTCGTGATTTCGATGCCGTGCACGGCGTTGCCGAGGCTGTACAGTTCCTGCGCGGTTTCCAGCGACGTGAAGATGAGCGCGTAATCGTACTCGTACATTCCCGACTCGAAGATGCCGGTGACCGTCAACTCCATCGGGAGATAAACCTCCTCGCCTTTCTTCTCGAAATTGCGGGGTGAATAGACGGTAATTTTGTCGCCGAGAAAAATGCCGTACTGGGTGGACAATTCGCGTCCAATGACCACCTTGTCTCCCTCCAGATCGAGGCTGCCTTCCTTGATATACGTGCCGAGCTTGCTGACGGTGACTTCGCGCTTCGGGTCGATGCCTTTGAGGTACGGTGTCGCTGCGTGGTGTTCGAACTCGATCAGCACCACGTTCAGTGCAAACGGCGTCGCGGCTTTCACGTGCGGCGTTGCCAGCACGGTCTGGAGCAGCTTGTCGCTGTGCTCGATCAACCCGCCCATCACCGTCACGTGCGCGTGCATGCCCATGAGCTTCTCGCGCAGTTCGCGGTCGAAACCGCTCATGACGGCGATGACGACAATGAGCACCCACACGCCAATCGTCACGCCCGCCAATGAAATGAGGGTGATGACGGACACGAACGTGCGCTTGGGCTTGAGGTAGCGCAGCCCGAGGAAAACTTCGAAAGGCAGGCGCGTCATGTTTGCGGCCGCAACAGCGGGAACAGAATGACATCGCGGATGCTCTCCGCGCCGGTGAGCATCATGACGAGTCGGTCGATCCCCATGCCCATTCCGCCGGCGGGCGGCATGCCGTATTCCAGCGCCAGCAGGAAATCCTCATCGAGCTTCTCGTCGTGCCCCTTGGCTTGCATCAGCAACCGCACGCGCTGCAACACGGGATCGTTCAATTCCGAGTAGGCGGGCGCGATCTCCTGTCCGTTGATGATCAGCTCAAAGACATCGACGACACTGGGGTCTTCCTTGTTGGGTTTCGCGAGCACGACCAATTCTGAGGGCAGGTGCGTCACGAACGTTGGATTCATCAGCGTCGGCTCGATCATTTTTTCGAAAAGCGCGTTGGTCACTTCGTAATCCGGCACGTCGGGTGGAAATTCGAGGCCCATCGTCATGGCTTGCGACTTGCGATCCGCCGCCGTGAGCGCGAACCAGTTCTTGCCAAACCGTTCCTCGACCAGTTCGCGATAGGTCACGCGACGCCACGGCGGCGTGAGATCGATCTCCTGGCCGTCGGGGCGCTTGATGAGGAGCGAATCCGCGATGTTTTCCGCGACCGAGACAATCATTCCCTGCGCGAGATCCATCATCGTCTCATAATCACCGTAGGCTTGGTAGACTTCGAGCATGGTGAACTCGGGATTGTGGCGTCGCGAGATCCCTTCGTTGCGGAAGTTGCGGTTGATCTCGTAGACGCGTTCGAATCCGCCAACGAGCAGCCGCTTGAGATACAATTCGGGGGCTACGCGCAGGAACAGGTCGATGTTCAACGCTTCGTGGTGCGTGATGAACGGTTTCGCGACAGCGCCGCCCGCGATGGGTTGCATCATCGGTGTTTCCACTTCGATGAAACCGCGCTCATCGAGGAACTTGCGGATTTCCGACACGATGCGACTGCGCGCCACAAAAACTTCACGCACGTGATCGTTGAGAATCAAATCGAGATAACGCTGCCGCAACCGCGTCTCGACGTCCTTGATGCCGTACCATTCCTTCGGCAGCGGCTGGATCGCCTTGCTTAACAGCGTCACTCCCTCGATCTTCACCGTCAACTCACCCGCGCGAGTCGTGAAGAGCTTGCCGCTGATGCCGATGATATCGCCGAGATCAATAAAATGTTTAAACGATTCGAATTGCTCTTCGCCCACCGACTGCTTTTGGATGTACAGTTGGATCTTCCCCGTGGAATCCTTGATGTCGACGAACAGGCTCTTGCCCATGTCGCGATGGCTCAACACGCGCCCCGCCAACCGCACGTCGCGGTCAAGCGCCTCATTCGCGCGCGCGGTCGCAATCGATTCGCTGACATCGAATCGCCCGCCGTACGGGTCGATCCCGGCGTCCAGCAATTTCTCCCGCTTTTCCAACCGTGGTTTGATGAGGTCGCCTTGGGAATCCATACCGCCGCGAAGAATAGCCGCTCGTCCCCGCGCGAGCAACGGAAAACGCCTTGCCACAGAACACAGAAAACGGCAGAGTATTGACCGAAAGTGGAATGCACAGGCTCACACACACTTCTCCTTATATCCAACCTGCTGGCATTGTCATCGCAGGCGTTATCTTGGGTGTCGTATTTGATTTTAAAGGTATTCGCGTCGTCATAGGAACAGCAGTACTTGCATTGCCAATTATTCTAGCGCTCGATGTCCTGTGGCGGGCCGCCAAGAGAAAATGAGATTGAGAAATCTGATCATCCACTTCGCAGCCCTAGTTTCTTTCGTGGGTCTCCCATGCGCATCGTAGAAATTCGGGAGAAGACGGTTTCGATGGCGTCGGCCATCGCGAATGCGTACATCGATTTTTCGAAGATGACGTGTTCGGTGGTCGCATTGATCACCGATGTGGTGCGTGACGGCAAGCCGGTCGTCGGGTACGGGTTCAATTCCAACGGTCGCTACGGTCAGGGCTCGTTGATGCGCGAGCGGCTCCTTCCGCGACTCATGGCGGCTGATCCAAAAACGTTGGTTGACGAAACCGGCGAAAACCTCGATCCCTTCCGCATCTGGCGGACGTTGATGACGAACGAGAAACCCGGTGGCCACGGCGAAAGATCGGTGGCGGTGGGTACCATCGACATGGCAGTGTGGGACGCGGTCGCCAAGATCGATGGCAAACCGCTTTATCAGTTGCTCGCCGACCGCTATCACGGCGGCAAGGCCGATAGCAAAGTTTGGGTCTATGCCGCCGGCGGCTACTATTATCCGGGCAAAGACCTGACCGCATTGAAAAACGAAATGCGCGGCTATCGCAACATGGGTTATCAAGTCGTGAAGATGAAGATCGGCGGTGTTCCGCTCGAAGAAGACATTCGCCGCATTGAGGCTGTGATTGAGGTGGTGGGCGGCGGCAAGTTTCTGGCGGTCGATGCCAATGGCCGCTTCGATCTCGAGACCGCGATTGCTTACGGCAAGGCTATGAAACCTTACGGTCTCTTTTGGTATGAAGAGGCCGGCGACCCGCTCGACTACGCGTTGCAGGCGGAACTCTCGAGGCATTATCCGAATCCGATGGCGACGGGCGAGAACCTGTTCTCGCATCAGGATGCCCGCAACCTGATCCGTTATGGGGGCCTGCGTCCCGACCGCGATTGGCTGCAATTTGATTGTGCGCTGTCGTACGGCTTGGTCGAGTACTTGCGCACGCTGGAGGTCCTGAACGAACATGGGTGGTCCACTCGCCGCGTGGTGCCGCATGGTGGACATCAAATGTCGCTCAACATCGCCGCCGGTTTGCATCTGGGCGGCAACGAGTCTTACCCGGGCGTGTTCCAGCCGTTTGGCGGGTTCGCCGACGGCATTGCGGTGGAAAACGGATATGTGGGTCTGCCGGATGTTCCGGGTGTCGGTTTCGAGACCAAGTCAAATCTCTTTGCGATCATGAAACCCCTTGGCGCTTAATGGCCATAACCAAAGGCAAGCTCGCCACCCTCTTCAGTCATCTGTATTTCCAGGTGATTCTCGCCGTCCTGCTGGGAATCATCATCGGCGTTCTCAAACCAGAGTGGGGGGAATCGCTTAAACCGCTCGGGGACGGGTTTGTCAAACTCATCCGGATGCTGCTGGCGCCGATTATTTTCGGCACGATCGTGGTCGGCATCGCGAGGATGGGCAATCTCAGGGAAGTCGGCCGCGTCGGCATCAAAGCGCTGATCTATTTCGAGGTGGTTTCCACGCTGGCGCTCGTCATCGGACTGATCGTCGTGAACGTCCTGAAACCCGGAGTGGGGATGAACGTTGATCCCGCCACGCTCGACACCAAATCGCTGGTGACCTACACGTCCGCGGCGAAACAGCCGGATGCCGTCAACTTCCTCCTCGACATCATCCCGACCAGCATCGTGGACGCGTTCATCAAGAATAACATGTTGCAGGTGATCCTGGTTTCCCTGTTGTTTGGTCTGGCGCTTGCGTATTCGCCCGACCGCGGGAAAACAATTGTCGAAGTGATTGATTCCATCCTGCACGGCTTGTTCGGTATTGTGCGGATGATCATGCGACTGGCTCCGCTCGGGGCGCTGGGCGGGATAGCTTTCACGGTTGGGAAATACGGCTTCGGTTCGTTGGCATCCCTCGGTCGGCTCATGGCCGGCGTGTATATCACCAGCCTTACCTTCATCATTGTTGTGTTGGGCGTCATCGCGCGGCTGAGCCGCGTCTCGCTCTGGAAATTCCTCAAATACATCAAGGATGAGATCCTCATCACTTTCGCCACTTGCTCCACGGAAGCCGTGCTACCGCGCATGATGGTCAAACTGGAGGAACTCGGCTGCTCCAAGCCCGTCGTCGGCCTGGTGTTGCCTACTGGTTACACCTTCAACTGCGCCGGCACAGCCATCTACCTGTCAATGGGGGCGATCTTCGTGGCACAGGCTACCAACACCCACTTGACGCTTGGAGACCAACTTCTCGTGCTCGGAGTGCTGTTGTTCACATCCAAGGGTTCCGGGGGCGTCGCCGGTGCCGGGTTCGTAACGCTGGCCGCGACCCTGGCGTCGATGGACAAGATTCCCGTCGCGGGCCTGACGCTCTTGCTGGGCGTCGATCGCTTCATCAACGAAGCGCGGGCGGTGACGAACCTCATCGGCAACGGCATCGCCACCATCACCGTCGCCCGGTGGGAGGGCGCCCTCGACGAGAAGCGGGCAGGCGCCGTCCTTGACGGCAAGGCGCACGATCCGGCCATCGATCTGTGAGCGCCCGCAACGCCAAATATTCCGCACACCCACACTGGAGTTCTGACTCGGGTTGGATTATGGTGCGCGCGTGAAAGTAACGACACTGGCGGCCATGCTGGCGTTAACCGCAGCAAACCTGATCTACGCAGACGACAGCGCCGCGCCGTCGATCGCGGATTTCACGAACATCACCCAGGGCCGATATCAGGTGTTCGCCCAAGGCGGGCGCCAGATGGGGCTGGAAATCAACATGTTCATGAACGCGATCCTGGGCCAGTATGAGAAGTTCTTCAACAACTGGAGCGGGAAGGCGGGGGCGCGCGTGGTTGTGTTCGACAATCCCACTGATTTCCGGCGATACGCCGGCGATGTGACCTCGCTGTCTCACGCGGGGCTGGCGGGTTATTGCCATCTCAAAACCGATGAGGCTGGCAATCAGTTCTATGAACTCGTCACCTACCAGGACGCGAACCTGTGGCGGGTGCTGGCGCACGAGGGGTTTCACCAGTTCATCGGCTACGAACTCGGCCAGCAGATCCCGATCTGGCTCAACGAAGGCATGGCGCAGTATTTCGAAACCAGTTTCAACATCGGCTCACGCTTCTACGTCGGCCAGATCAGCCGGAGCAAGCTGTTGTACGCACAGGCTCTGATCGTCAACAAGCAGGCTCCGCCCCTGGCCCAAATGGTCCAGTGGGATCGCGCCACGTTCTACGCCAACGCCAACGTCGCCTACCCGATGAGCTGGGCGCTCGTGTATTACCTGCTCAACTCGAACAACGACCGCTTCGAGCAAAGCGAGTTTCGTCGGTACCTGCAGGACCTGAAAGTCGGCAAAGATGACATCAAGAGCTTCCAGCGGCGATTTGGGTCGAACAGCAACCATTGGCAGGCCGACTTTGAAGACTACATCCTGCACTTGAAAGCCCAGACGAACTGACACCCCTTCATCGGCCCCGCTTCGCCTGTGCCGTATCGTCTGCTTCCGCCATGAATCTGGGGAAAGCTTTCGAGAATTGTGTAGAATTCTCGAATCAGTTTCGTTACGGTAGGCGGAGGCACACTGGAAGGGAGCCAATGGAGACGCGAGTCGTGAACTGGTATGATGTGGTCGTCGTCCTCGCCCTGCTTTACGGTGTGTGGAGCGGCGTGCGGGCAGGGTTGACGGGCGAAGTCATCCGGGTCATCGGGTTGATCTTGATGGTCGCAGTGGCGCTCGCTTCCTATCAATCCGCGGGTGACTGGATGGCCGAGCACTCTCAGATGCCCGTTGAAACGGCTCAACTCGTCGCGTTCGTAAGCATCGCGGTGGTGGTGTACTTGATCTCGGTGGCGGTGCGCCTCGCCCTGCATCGCCGCATGCTGCAGTATAAGTTCAGCGCTTTGGTGGAAAATGTCGGCGGCGGCTGTGCGGGTGCGGTTCGCATGACGGTGATCATGGCGTGGCTGACGGTGGTGTTGAGCTTGTCGGCGAACGCTTCTGTGCGACGCAATATCGACGCAGGATCGTGTTTCGGGTCGTTTATCGTCCACCAGCTTCCCGCGCTGCAGTCCGTGGTCGAGAGGAGCCTGCCCAAGAGCCGGTGGATTACACAGGATTTGAAGCGGCGCCCCGAGCCGAATTATGAAGAAGTCGGGGCCGCCGATACGAATACGAACCGTTCCAAAACAACCATCCCATAAGCCGTGCCCGGTCTTATTTCCGAACTCGTTCTCGAGCAGATTCGCCAAAACAACGATGTTGTTGAGGTGATCGGTTCCTACTTTCCGCTGAAGCACGCGGGCGCGAACTTTCGCGCCCTCTGCCCGTTCCACAAGGAGAAGACACCGAGCTTTAACGTCAACCCGCAGAAGCAAATCTGGCATTGTTTCGGGTGTGGCGCGGGCGGCGACGTCTTCACGTTTGTGATGAAGTACGAGAGCCTCGATTTCATCGCCGCCGTTCGCCGTCTTGCCGAGCGCGCCGGCATCAAACTGGAATACGAAGAGCGCGCCGGCGAACCGGGTCGGGACCAGAAAGAATCGCTGCTAACACTCCATGAACTGGCCGCAAACTTCTTCCACCGCAATCTGATGAAGGCGCCGAGTGGGCAAACCGCGCGCGAATACTTGAAGAAGCGACGGATTACCTCCGAGATTGCGAAGAAGTGGCGGCTTGGCTACTCGCCGGATGCTTGGGACGGGTTGATCCAATACGCTGCGGCCAAAAAGTTTCCCGCCGAATTACTCGAAACAGCCGGACTGGCGTTGCGACGCGAGAGCGGTGGCGGGTTCTACGATCGTTTCCGGGGACGGCTCATGTTTCCCATCGGCGACGAGCAGGGCCGCACTGTCGGCTTTAGCGGTCGCATCCTGACCGACGACAAGGACCAGCCGAAGTACGTCAATTCACCCGAGACGCCGATTTTCCAAAAAGGCCGCATCCTATTCGCCCTCGACAAGGCCAAGCGCGCAATTATCGATGAGAAGTACGCCATTGTTTGCGAAGGACAGGTTGATACGATCTCCTGCCACGAAGCGGGCGTTGAGAACGTGGTCGCACCGCAAGGCACGGCGTTGACCGAGCACCACGCTCGGATTCTAAAGCGTTATGCCGAAGAGGTCGTGTTGATTTTCGATGCCGATACCGCCGGCCAGAACGCCATTGTGCGCAGCGCCGATCCGTTGTGGGATGCAGGTGTGGTGATCCGGGTCGCCGTGCTGCCAGAAGGGCACGACCCAGACAGCTTTGTGAACACTTTTGGCGCGGAAAAGTTGAAGACACTGGTTGCCAACGCGCCCAGTTTTTTCGCTTATTTGCTCGACCGTCTCTGCCAGCAACAGGATCCCCGCACGGAGCGCGGCAAATTGCAGATCGGGCGGCAAATGGCGGAATGGCTGGCGCGCATTCCAACCCCAATCCTATTGGCGACCTACGCGCAGCAGACGGCGAAGCGACTCGACATCGGCGAAGACGCACTGCGGAAGGAGGCGGCAAAGCTGGCCGGCGGCCGACACCACGGTCGTCGTACCGCGGCGGAGGATAACTCCGACGCCGATGCGGACATTGGTGCCGAGAGTCCGCGTGGTCTACCGGCAGAAGTGATGCTGCTGCAAACGATGCTGGTCGATGAACGTCTGCTGGAAATGGCGGCCGAGCAATTGGATCTGTCGTGGCTCAGCAACAGTGTTGCCGCTCAGACAATTCAATATGCATTGCAACTCTACAGGGGCAACAAATGGAACGGGCCCAAGTCGCTGCTCAATCGGCCACAAAGTGAGGCGACAAGCAATCTCGTCTCAAACTTGCTCTTGAACGCGCAGTCGCCCAAGCGGCCCGAAGCGGTTGCAGCCGATTGCCTTGCCACGCTCGAAAGACAATGGCTGGAGCAGCAACTTCGCGATGTTCGGAAGGAATTGGCGCGGCCCGGTGTTGGCCCGGCGGAAGTTGCCAAGCTACAGAAACAGTGGCTTGACTTGGATTCCAAACTACGACATATTGCCGCGTTTTTGATGGGAAAACAGTAATCTACCTTGCGTTAACACACACTTATGTCGAAAGGCAATCATCACCGCAAAAAGCCTGCACCCCAAGAGCCGCCGAAGCTCGATCGCGACGAGAAGAATGAGAAGATCAAGGAGCTGATCAAGCTCGCCAAAGAGCAAGGCTACCTGACGTACGGCGACGTCAACGACATTCTCCCTGAAAATATTCTTTCTCCGGAAGAACTCGACGCCATCCTCATCATGTTGCGCGGGATGGACATTGAGATCATCGACGCCTCGGAGGTCGACCGTTTCAAGCGCGAAGCCGAAGAGGAAAAGGAAACGGCGAAGGTCGATTCCCGCCTCGACATTCTCGACGATCCCGTACGCATGTATCTGAAGCAGATGGGCCAGGTGCCGCTGCTCACGCGCGAGCAGGAAGTGGAGATTTCCAAGCGCATCGAGACCGCCGAGAACCACGTCAAGCTGATCATCAACAATTTCGGTTTTACAGCAAAGGAGCACGTGGGTCTGGCCAAGCGGTTGTTGAGCGGCAAGGAGCGTTTCGACCGCGTCATCATCGACAAGAAGATCGACAGCCGCGAGCAGTACATGCGCGTGCTGCCTCGCTTGCTCACGCAGGTCGAGAAGGCCGACAGTCAGGTCGATGGAAAATATGAGAAGGTGGCGCGCTCGGGGCTCAGTAAACGCGAGTTGGAGAAACTCCACCGCGGTTTTAAGAAATCCGACGCGTCGTTACAGCGGTTGTTCGAGAAATTCTACTTCAAACAGAAGGTGCTTGAGGAGTTTGTCGAGAAGGCCAACGAGGTGCGTGAAAAATTTGACGACACACTGTTCCATATCGAACGGCTGGAGAGACTGCGCAAGTCCCCCGCCCTGGACGCCGACCTCCGTAACGAAGAGCGCAAGCTGAAGAAGCTCGAGTTGACCGCGCGGATGAACACCGAGGGATTCATCAAAGCGCACGATGAACTCAAATCGTGGATGAAGAAGGCGGTGCAGGCCAAGAGCGAAATGGTGGAAGCCAACCTGCGCCTCGTCATTTCCATCGCCAAGAAGTACACCAACCGCGGCCTCTCGTTCCTCGACCTCATTCAGGAAGGCAACATGGGCCTGATGAAGGCTGTCGAGAAATTCGAGTACCAGCGCGGCTACAAGTTCTCGACCTACGCCACATGGTGGATTCGCCAAGCCATCACCCGCTCCATTGCCGACCAGGCGCGTACGATCCGCATCCCGGTCCACATGATCGAGACAATCAACAAATTAATGCGCGTTCAAAAACAGCTTCTCCAAGAATTTGGCCGCGAACCGAGCCCCGAGGAAGTCGCCGAGGAAATGCAGATGCCCGTCGACCGCGTTCGTGCCGTTTTGAAGATGGCGCAGCAGCCGATCTCGTTACAGTCCCCCATCGGCGACAGCGAGGACACGAGCTTCGGCGACCTCATCGAGGACAAATCGGCTGAGAATCCGTCTGATATGGCGTCTTACTCGCTGCTCAAGGAGAAGCTCAACGACGTATTGGACACGCTGACCGACCGCGAACGCAAGGTGCTGCAGCTTCGCTTCGGCTTGGGCGACGGCTACTGCCGCACACTCGAGGAAGTGGGCCGCCAGTTCCGCGTCACGCGCGAGCGTATCCGCCAGATCGAAGCCAAGGCGCTCCGCAAGATGCGTCACCCGACGCGCCTGCGCCAAGTCGAAGGCTTCCTCCAAGCCCAAGGTTTTTAAGCACGTTTCACGACCGGGCCGCCTCGTACGCGCCCCAGTCGATTCCCGCGCCGGCCAGAGCGCTCTTGGTGCGTCTGGAGATGGCAATCTGATTCGACGCTGCCTTACACGTCGGCTACCGCCCGGTCATAAAACGCCACGTAGTCGTCGGGCGTCGCCCCCGCGCGGAAGCCCATCGCCGTCCGCGGATGCATGTTCATCTGACCGGTGATATTGAACGGAATCGACGGCCCCCAGTCGAACTGTTTTCTCATCGGCAGGATGGTATGCTGGATGGCTTCCAACACGGGACGCAGTTTGAACTTGGGGTTGCGCAAGAACCCCATCAGCAGTTCCATCGGGCAATTGCCCGCGCCGCGACCCAGCCCCATCAACGTGGCATCGACCCGATTACACCCCAGGATGATTGCCTCGATCGTGTTGGCAAATCCCAGCTGCAAATTGTTATGCGCGTGAATGCCCACGTCCTTACCCATGCCCTCCACCGCCTTCGCGTACTTGCGCACGAGATAATCGATTTGTTCGCGGTACAGATTGCCGTAACTATCCACCACCATCACCGCGCTGATCGGCGTCTTCGCGGCCAGTTGCAGCACCGTGTCGATTTCCGCGTCCTGCGCGATGGAAACGGCCATCAGATTCAGCGTCGTCTCGTAGCCCAACTCGTGGCAATGATGGATCATCTCCACCGCCTCGGAAATCTGGTTCGCGTAACACGCCACGCGGATCATCGACAACACACTCTCCTTGGCCGGGATGATCTGGCGTTTCCAGTCGCTCTTCCCACCCGCATCCGCCATCGCCGCCAGCTTCAACCCCGGCGCCTCCTTCTTATGATCGCCCACCACCCGCCGCAAATCCTCCTCCTCGCAATGCCGCCACGGCCCATACTCGCTGCGCGGAAACTGCGTCGTCGAATTCTTATACCCGATCTCCATATAGTCGATCCCACTCTCCACACACGCCCGATACACCGCCTTCACCTGCTCATCCGTGAACTTCGAGTCATTGATCAACCCCCCATCGCGAATCGTGCAATCCAGCACCCGCAACTCCGGCCGATACGTGATCCATGGCGCCTCATCCATCATAGTAAACTCCCTTCCCAAAACCGACCCCCTCATACCGGCCCCCCGCCCTCCTGTCAAGCCGAGCCTGCCTGTCTCCACCTGACTCCGTTTGACCCAGCTTGACTGCAACTACCACCCCCTCCCGCCCCTGTAGACTCCGCGCCCCCAACCTGCTATCCTCCCCTCCTGTCATGAATCCCGGCGATACCAACTCCTACAGCCAGCG
>Ga0187861_10000231_pt1 | contig 71866 bp, 63 predicted proteins | sample June2016WEW_10_1_3_FD_132986 | JGI IMG/M metagenome (GOLD analysis project Ga0187861, IMG submission 132986) | Peatland microbial communities from SPRUCE experiment site at the Marcell Experimental Forest, Minnesota, USA - June2016WEW_10_100 | ecosystem: Environmental > Terrestrial > Soil >...
CGTTGGCAAAAGTAAAACGATCCGATCACGTGTTCGCTCGCACTTTGCCGCGCGGGACGAACGCTGGCTGACAAAGCGCATTCGACGCATCGAAGTTCGTGAAACAGCCGGTGAGCTTGGCGCGCTTTTGCTGGAATCCCGACTTATCAAAGAATTGCGGCCGATGTATAACGTGCGCTCAAGACAACCGCGGCGAATTATTATTGCGAGACGCATGGATAATGAACAAGGATATGCAACGGTCAAATTGGAAGCAATTGATTATCTCGATATCAAACCGGACTCGCCTATACTCGGTATCTTCAAACACAAAACACAAGCAAAGGAATTTCTAGATGCGGTTGCGAAAACGCACAAGCTATGTCCCAAGCTTTTGCGGTTAGAAAATTCCAGTAATTATTGTTTCTCTTATCACCTTGGACAATGCGACGGTGCGTGCATGGGAGAAGAAGATGTAACAGCTTATAATGCACGCATGGAAGCTGCGTTTGAAGCACGGCGGATTATTGCGTGGCCGTTTGATGATGCGGTAACTATAGAAGAAGTTTCGAAGGATAAAAAACTGCGCGAGATATTTGTGATTGATAATTGGTGTTTAGTCGAGAGCTACAAAGGTGACTGTAATGTCGGAAAGAAATTCCAGGTATCGCAGAAATCTTCTCCACACCGCTTCGATTACGATAGCTACAAAATTCTTTACGGCTACGTGATGGAGGAAGTAAATAAAGTCAAGATAAAAAAGCAAACAAGTAAACCCGTCAATAAAATTCGCACACCATCAGAGACAATCTAAAGAACTAATTTCATATTTAATGTGTCGAACTAGTATGGAAAACAGTACTACTTTACAACAATCGTATAGTGAACGATTATACAAAATTGCTTTTGGACTTTCAGCCTTCACGATTCTTTACAATATAGCCGAAGGACTTATTTCTATGTACTTCGGATACAGCAATGATAGTCTGACTCTGTTCGGGTTTGGTGCTGACAGTTTTATAGAAGTTCTCTCAGGACTTGGTATAGCTCACATGATTCTGCGTATTCAGCGATAGCCGGCCAGTAATCGTGATAATTTTGAACGAACGGCATTAACCATTACTGGGTATTCATTCTATGCGTTGGTCATAGGACTTGCTGGAACAAGTATATACAACCTCTGGATAGGACGAAAGCCTGAGACGACTCTTTGGGGTGTGATTATTTCAATAATATCAATTGCTGTGATGTGGGCTTTATTCTACGGCAAAACAAAAGTTGGTAAACGGTTGGACTCCGATGCAATGCTAGCAGATTCTAGATGTACAAAAGTTTGTATTTCTATGTCCATCGTTTTGCTTCTTTCAAGCGGCGTCTATGAATTAACGAATTTTGCCCTTATAGATACTATAGGAACACTCGGACTTGCGTACCTGTCCTTCAAAGAAGGACGAGAATGTTTTGAGAAGGTAAAAAAGAATAATCATTGTTTTTGCTGAAGTGCAAGAAATGATGCCGAATTTCACATCCATCTATTGATTTATTTTTAAAATGGCCTGCAAAATCTTAGAACAAACTGTACCGGCGCTGGATGATCGGTGCGCCATGCAACGCCTATGCGGAACGAACCGCTGCGGTTTGTCAGCGCTACGCCAAAGTCGTGTTTTAAATCGTTCAACTTAACCGCTTCAACTCCTTCTAATGCTGTAGCTGTGGGCAATGCATCACGTGTGAAACCGGCATCCGACATAATCAGAAAATTAATATTGTAGAATATCCACATAGGCCAGAAATCTAAATCTTCAAGAAAACCACCGTTGACAATAAGTTCTGCGTTTATTAGAAACATACGGTTACCGATTTCGGACTTGAAGGGAAAGGCATTCATCGTACCCAAACCACCTAACTCAAACATTTTTTGCGACGGAAGATTACCATCAGAAGTGCCAGCGCGCAGACGAATATTAAAATTATCGTACCTACCAAGCGGCTGAAAGCGACGCAAGTCAAGGATGTACTGACCGAATTCAAAATCGCCGCCCAAATTTTTCTTCGCAAACTCAGCAGAAGCATACAGACTCCATCCTTCGGGTCCATGGCTTGTATTTGAAATTGTACTGACACCACCGCTCGCGATCATGCTGCGCATTTTGCCTGGATCGATAGCAGGATTCATACGAAACTCTTTACCTCCGCCAAATATTGCCCAATCAACTTTATTTGTCAGCGAATCGTATGCGTCCGCCAAATACGCAAACTTCAGTTCGTTTTTCAGATAATCGTTTTTGGAATAATATGCAATGTGTAATGTGTAGCCGTTCCGCTCAAAGTAATCGCGAAAATCTTCATGAATTAATAATGCTGCCGCTGTGTTTTCGTTCAATGAAATGATCCATTTATCTTTCGTATCAGTAAGACTGTATCCCTCGGCGCCGAACTCTATAATGCCGCTTCCTTCGTTTGTGAGGATTGCAAATTGCCGCACCAAGCCAAGATTACCACGCCACGTGTGCGACTTAACTCCCCATCCTGCGGAACCGTACATATTCCAATTTCGTTCTCCATCCCAATAATATTTCTTTTCAGAACCAAGACCGAGGAACACACCCTCTACTCGGTTATATCGGAAAATAAAATTATCTAAATTCATTTGCTCGTCCGACCATGGCACATCAAACGTACGCACGGTTCGCGAAATATTTCTACGCGATGGACGAAAGCTCGATTTTTCTTTTCTGGAATAATCTTCGAACCCTTTGATAACCGCGCCGTCTTCTTTAAGTATACTTCCATTTACAACACGCGCACTGCCTGTAATCTTGCCAGTACGTTTCATATGTAAATCGCCGCCTACCACCAGCACGTCACCATTTACTGTGCCATATACAGTCAAATCGCCGCCCTTCACAACAACATTATTGTCTATCGTTTCGGATTCTTCAATCACCTTATCGCCGGAAAATGATTGCGCGCTGGTGTCTATTTCGCTGTCTGTGATGTTTGGTGATATATGAGATGTAGATTCAATTGTGTCGTCTTCTGTAATTAGCTCATCATCGAAAGGCGAAGTCCACCGGTCGACTATATTGTTGACTATTTTATCAATGTTGTTCCCAACCTTATTGATTTCTTCTCCAACTTTATCGGCTTCGTATCCTATGCGCTCGCCGATATCGTCATCGTTCGTTTTCTTGCGCTTTGATTGCGCGTCGGCAGAAAGAAATGGGAAGATCAATACGATGGCAATTAGAAATATGATCAGGTTTTTCATAAGCGCACCATAATGTTATAAAATCGTCTCTTGCAATATTACGATATAATAAAGCTCAAAGTTACAGAACTCTTTATCTCAAGATAGTTTGAGAACGGCTGATATTCAATTCTTTTACGAAAATGAGTATATTATAATGAACCTATATAATAGAGGAAGAGGAAAAGATGAGATTAGCAATCAACATCGACCACATTGCAACATTGCGCAATGCGCGCGGTGGAAACAACCCGGATCCCGTAAAGGCGGCTCTTATTTGCGAGGAAGCGGGCGCTGTTGGAATTGTATGCCATTTGCGTGAAGACCGGCGGCATATGAAAGATGATGATGTTCGGCGCCTACGCTCTATAATAAAGAAAAAACTCGATCTTGAGATGGCTGCCACCGAGGAAATTATCGGTATTGCCATTAAAACGAAACCTGATCTCGTAACGCTTGTGCCGGAACGGCGTCTGGAGCTTACAACTGAAGGTGGGTTAGATGTAATTGCACAGAAGAAATATCTCAGTGAAGTTATTAAGCGATTCAGGCAGAATAAAATTCCAGTGAGCTTGTTCATTGACCCCACAGATGCTCAGGTGCGTGCATCAGCGGATATCGGGACTGATATGATTGAAATTCATACAGGCGAATATGCCGAAGCAAAAACCGAAAGCGAAGTGAGGAAACAATTCCAGCGAATTCAGGAAGCCGCGAAGCTTGGCAAATCGCTCAAGCTTGGCGTCAATGCTGGTCATGGATTAGATTACAAGAATGTTGCATCGATCGCGGCTATCCGCGAAATTGACGAAATGAGTATCGGTCACGCCGTAATCGTACGGGCATTGTTCGTTGGATTAGAACAAGCGGTGCGGGAGATGATACATTTGGTTGAAGGAAGAACAGGCACAATAAGGCGGCAGATAGAAGAAGAATAGGAGTGAAGAAATTGTATCAACTCAAAATCAAGATGCTATATAACTCATCTATACTTTCATCGCTTCATCCAGTACAATCTGATTCTTCAATCCCTCTTCTCCGGGTACGGGTAAAGCAGTATTATTGAGAATGGATTCAGAGAAGAGTGTGACTTCTTTTTCGTACAGATTCGGGACAGCAATTATTTCCTCCTTTGTTTCTGCTGCCGCGCCATTTTTCCCCAGTACGATCTTTAATGGAATGGTCAGATTGCTAAACGTAAAGTTTTCCGCGGAAAGAACACCTTCCTGTCCTATCACCTCAATAATTGACCGGCGGAATGATGTAATAAAAGAACAATAGATGCTTACCGGCGTTCCTTGCGAAAACTTTAACGCCAAAAGCGAGGTCTGTTCCGTCGCGGTATCTGTTGGTATTGGTGCAAGCTGACTCTTTACTGAAACCACATCGTCATCTAATAAGTAACGGATTGTATCTAAGCAGTGCACGCCAATATCGAAAGCCACCCCACCGCCCGCGATTTTTTTATCCCACATCCACCGTCTCAGTGAAAGACGAGCATCATACATATATTCTGCTTTCACAAATTCTACTTTGCCAATAATACCCGAACGAATTAATTCCTTCATACGAACAATAATAGGAGAGAGGCGAACCATTTGCCCCACCATCAGCTTCACATTCTTGCTGTGGCAGACTTCGATCATCTGCTTAGCTTCTGCAACATTCATCGCCATAGGTTTTTCTACAAGAACATGCTTGCCGGCGAGTGCGGCTGTGATTGTGTCCTGCGCATGCTGTACTACTGCGGAAGTGACAAATACTGCATCGATATCCTGATGATTTGCTAATTTTTCTGCAGAATCAAACGCTAGCGAAACCTGAAATGCATGTGCTTTTTCTACAGCGGCGGTAAGTGAACGCTTCTGAATCGCAACCAATTTGGAGTTTGGCGATGCTTGAATTGCAGGCGCAATAGTGCGTTCAGCAAAGTTCCCGAAGCCAAGAATACCGTAACGAACTTTTCGTGTCATCTTTTTCTCCATAATAAGGATTACCTGAATTGAAAATACTGAAGAATGTACGTGAACTCAAATAGATTATTCTTTTCATCGTCCATTGTTGAATATCTCTTAGAGAACTTGTAGATTACGCCATAACTTTCCGACAACTTTTTAAGAGTCAGCGATGACGTCCCACGGTGGGCGACTAAAATTTACTCCGCAACGACCATTGCACATGTTACAGCGTATTACGAGCAGGCGGAACGCTATGTTGCTCCTACGTCTGTTTCTCGCGTTTGTAATTATCCTTCTATTATATTCAATCGTATTTCAATATCTGATGAATTTAGAAGGGCGGAGATATAGTTACGTGTCAGGGTTGTATTGGATCATTTCAACTATGTGCACGGTAGGATTAGGTGATATTACTTTCTTAGGCGACCTTGGAAGGTTATTTACTGTTCTTGTAATCAGCACGGGTATTTTCTTTTTACTTGTGCTGCTGCCATTCACCATCATTCAACTCTTTCAGTCATCAGCACGTGTTCCGCGCGAATTGCCGCAAAACACACACGGCCATGTTGTACTGGTGGAATATGGCGCTTTGACGAGCGCTCTAATTGAGAGGCTTGAGCAATATAATCAAAATTATGCTGTACTTGTTTCCGATATTGAAGAGGCAATGCATTTGCGGGATCAAGGAATTAAAACCGTTGCAGGCGAGCTTGACGATCCGAACACCTTCAAGGAAATTCGTATTGAACAAGCAGCATTTGTTGTAGCAACTGGCTCCGATACTACCAATACGTCGCTTGTATATACAGTTCGGCAGGTATCAAATGAAATCCCGATTATTTCTGTGGCAAGTGGAGAACCGGCGGTGCAAATTTTAGAGCAAGCCGGATGTACGCATGTTCTGGCTCTTGATGAAATGATGGGTCAATCACTTGCGCGAAGAATAATTGCCGGCGATGCTATGGCGCACGTTATTGGGCAGGTAGATGATTTGGTGGTTGCAGAAGCGGCCGCCGCCGGTACGCCATTGGTCGGCAAAACTCTTGAGCAAGCGCATGCATCTCATATTGTTGATGCTTCGATTATCGGAGTTTGGGAAGGCGGAGTATTCGTTCTACCTCAAAAGAACATGACCATCACTAAAAAAAGTATTCTTGTGCTTGCCGGGGCACAAAACCACATTGATCGATACAACGAGTTGTTTTGCATATACAATATTAATAGTGCGCCTATTATGATTATCGGCGGAGGAAGTGTCGGGAGTGCAATGGGACGTTCGATGAAAGAGCGGGAACTTGATTTTCGGATTATTGAGAAATCAAAGGAGCTTGTTCTCGATGACAAACAATATATTCAAGGGGATGCAACGAAAATTCAAGTATTGAAACAAGCAGGTTTTTTTGAAGCGCCTGCAGTTGCAATTACCAGTCATAGCGATCCGATTAACATTTTTCTAACTACGTATTGCAGATATTTAAGAAAAGATATTCAAATTATTAGCCGTGCAACATTAGACCGGAGCGTTCATACATTACATACTGCTGGTTGTGATTTTGTTATCTCGCATGCGTCGCTGGGTGCAAATAATATTTTTAACTTGTCGAAACGTGGAAATATTTTAATGATTGCAGAGGGCGTCGATGTATTCCGCGTGAAAACACCCAAAGCATTAATAGGCAAGACGATCAAATATGCATCCATTCAGGAAGAATGCGGCTGTAGCGTTATCGGAATAAGTGCCAACGGATCGATGATAATCAATCCGTTTGTTGAAACAATACTTCCGGCCGATGGAGAAGTTATTCTGATTGGTAGCGTTGACTCGGAAGAAAAGTTTTTCCGTCGGTACAAACCGAAGGAATGAATCAAGTGGAATAAAACTCACTTGCACCACCAAACCTCCCCGATCGCTTTGAACGGTCGGAGAGATGATAACCTCATGTTGTGAACCGCCAGAGACACAAACTCTGCCATTATTATTGTACAAAAGCAGGTTTGCATTCTTTCACATTTTCGAGTATTTTGAAACAGATCGTTCGTTACGGCAACGCCACTCCGTTATCGATCGAAACCATAATGCTTCTCTTCGGTTTTTCCGGTTTCAAGAGAACTCTCTATTATATAATGGTGTTATTCATTATGTGGCTTAACACAGAACAACGGAAGATAAATATGATAAATTATAAAGAGTTAGGATTGGTTAATTCGAAAGAATTATTCCAGAAAGCAATAAAAGGCGGGTATGCAATTCCAGCTTTTAATTTCAACAATTTGGAACAATTGCAGGCAATCATCGGAGCGTGCGTGGAAACCAAATCGCCAGTCATTCTTCAAGTATCGAGCGGTGCGCGTAAATACGCGAATCAGACATTACTCAGGTACCTCGCACAAGGTGCTGTGGAGTATGCAAAAGAATTAGGCTGCGCAATTCCTATCGTACTGCATTTAGATCACGGCGACACGTTTGAACTTTGCAAGTCTTGTATTGAATTCGGCTTTTCATCGGTGATGATCGATGGCTCGCATCATCCCTATGACAAAAATGTGGAACTGACCCGCCAAGTAGTTGAATACGCACATAAGTATGATGTAACCGTTGAAGGTGAGTTAGGCGTCTTAGCTGGCATCGAAGACGAAGTCTCCAGTGCTGTCTCTCATTACACAAAGCCGGCAGAGGTGGAAGATTTTGTGAAGAAGACCGGTGTGGACTCGCTGGCAATTTCAATCGGCACTTCCCACGGTGCAAACAAGTTCAAACCGGAACAATGCACTCGCACTGCCGACGGCGTGTTGCTGCCGCCGCCGCTTCGTTTTGATATTTTAGAAGAAGTGGAAAAACGGATTCCAGGATTTCCCATTGTACTTCATGGCGCTTCTTCTGTACCGGTTGAGTTGGTGAAGATCATCAATGCCAATGGCGGCAAGTTGAAAGATGCGGTCGGAATTCCTGAAGATCAACTCCGCAGAGCGGCAAAATCGGCAGTCTGCAAAGTGAATATCGATTCTGACGGACGATTGGCTATGACGGCGGGTGTACGTAAAGCACTAATCGATAATCCGGCTGAGTTTGATCCACGCAAGTATCTTGGACCGGCGCGCGATCAGCTCAAAGCGCTCTATAAGCATAAAGTTGTGAATGTGCTAGGCAGTAATGATAAAGCATAAACAAACTTCAGAAGTTTAAACAGAAATCCCGCCTTAAACGGGATTTCTGTTCTTGCATAGAAACATCTCATTTTTCCAAGCAAACACAGTGAAACTAGCCATATAAATAAAATTGCGTTCCACAAATCCGCATAGTGTGATAGAAACCCTTGAATCCTATTCTGCAGTTATTTACATTGGCATTGATTTCTATTCCACGCGTGCAAACCACACTATAATTAATGGAGGACGTATGAAAACCACTTTTAATGTTTTTGTAGGTATGCTCGCAATAATTCTTGCTGGATGTTCCACACTGTTGCTTCGTCCGGCAGATTTTTCATGGCCCATTGAAGTTGCCCTCCACCCAGACGGAAAAGGAAATGTACAAGAAGCCCGATATCAAGTGAGTTTCAACGTAAAGGCGCTCTTGTTTGAAGAGTTGCAGGACTCGGTTGCAGTTACTAAACATACGCTTCACATATTGCGCGATCAAGCCGGATACTATTTTATTACTGCCAAAGGTTTTAAAAATGTATATGTCTTTGGTCAAGGTGATGGCGCGCTAAAACTTGAAAAGAAAATACTTGTTTCTGAAAAGGGGCTTGAAGCACCGGCTTTTAACCAGAAAACACCGTATGTGCATTTGATCAATGAGAAGAAAGAAAATGAAGTACCTATAGTGCTAACAAAAGATGGAATTATTGAAGGAGAGAAAAAATGAGGACTACACAGAATATTGTTATTCTACTTATTATTGCTGCCGTCTCATTAACTGCAAGGCAGAAATCTGATCGAGCGATAGTTGATAAGTTTGAAAAAACCGTGAAGGAGCTTTATCGGGCTGCAGATTCAGCAAAAACGGTACAAGATTGCGCAGACATCAATACATCTATAGATGAACTGGGGAAAAAATTTGCGACTCATAAAGTACTGCTTGACCGCGCACTCTATCCAGACGATTATACTAAGACAATTACCAACCTTAAAGGGCGACTATTAGTACGGCAGAAAGATCTGGGTGTTATCGAAACACAAATTACTCGTATTGTCGAACTTGAGAATCAAGTGCAGGTACTATCCGGAAAGATTTCGAACCTCGCTCAGGAAAATGAAAGACTCGTGGGGGCCGTCAAAACCCTATCAACGTCATACGCACTGGGCAAAGAAACTGATAAGGCATTGTTCGACTCTTTGAACAAGGTCGTCACTAAACTCCGTCAAAACTTGAAAGAACGGGATAACCTCATCTTTGCCCTTGTCGACAGTTTGTTCATGCAATACGATAAGAGCGTCGCTTCAATGAGCGATGTTGAGAAGCGTGGTATTTCCGGAAAACTTGAACGGCGGAATGTACTGACAGATATAAAGAAATCTATTGCAGACAATTTGCAATTTCTCGAATCGACGAATTTAACGCCAAATGATTATACAGAGATAGTACGCCAACATCAGCGGTTTGCCGGCCAGTGGAAAGGACTTGGCCCGAAATTGGCAAGCATCTATTTGAGCGGTAAGCAGAAGAAAAACGAGGTTGCGTTAATAGATTCTATGCTTTCAAATTGGTCTTCTAAGGTAGATCTAAGCACGTGGAAAGCGCTTGCTTCTCTTATAAACAAAGGTGGAGTTCAACTTAAACCGTTTTCAAATGGCACTGAATTTACCGCAAATTTTTTGGAATTTGTCAATACTGAAATAAAAAATGTAAAACAAGAACCAGAGGATGTGCGGGCAAAACGATATAATACGTTCAATGATATGGTATGGAAAACCGATCTCAAATCTGTATGGTTACCCGTACTAGCAGAGTCCGGTAAATTAACCGCTGATCAAAAAACCGCGATAGAAAACCAATTCAAATTATGGCAAAGCGCTGTAACACCGGTCTCACCGATTGTCTATGGCCTCATCGTCATTCTTTTTGCAATAGTTCTCTGGTCGCTTAGCCGCTATATTAGAAAAAAACCTGTTGTGACAAAGACATAGTTCAGGTATTTGATATTTTTTCGCAGATACAACCAAGTCCATTCTCTATAAATAAGAGAGTGGACTTTTTTATTATCCCATTTGACGGCTTCATTATCTTTATGTCTTCGATTGGAACGAGTTCGCCATTATGTTGAAGCTGAAACCTTGTGGAAATATATAAATTCCTTTTACAGCATCTCTCTATATATATAGTGATATCATGATCTTTCGGGATGTCGGCACATTCTTTCGCATTCGGTTCAATGTCGTCACTTTGCTTCTTCCGTAAAAGAGATTCTTTCAACAAACTCTTTATGAAGAAAGTGAAATAATTGGTGGTTTGAAGTGTAGAAAGTCCCAGAAAATATTTCTATATTTGCTGCGCACTTTTAACCTACATAAACACGAGGAGCAATGTTATGGCTGGTGTCTATGAACTCAATTATAAAGGTAAGACGATTCTCTGCATGGATATTGCTGGTTTGCAATCAAAAGATAAACCAGAATTTCATGAACTTGTAAAACGTGCAAAAGAAATAATCCGGCAACAGCCTCCAAAATCACTTCTGCTTATTACAAAAGTAACAAATACAGGATTTAACACAGAGATTGCCAACATTATTAAAGAGTATGCACAGCACAACACGCCATATGTAAAAGCGAGTGCAGTGGTTGGAATAGCAGGCTGGTCGAAAATAATCTTGACTGCAATAAAAACTTTGACAGGGAGAGATTTCTATTTAACAGATGCAATGGAAGAAGCACAGGAGTGGTTAGTTAAGCAATAAAAAATTTTGATATTCACGCCGGCTGATATGCATGGTTGAGAATTCTAATATTGAGACAGAGTTACCGTCATTTTCTTTGTTCAAGTATGTGAAGAGATGATCGTTAATGCGATTATGGTTATCATTCAAAAAGAAATAAAACTTCAGGCACGCACCCGCGGATTTCATCTGGTCACATCGGAAATAATTTCTCAAATCCCGGAGTTGAAAAAAATTCAACGCGGAGAGCTTCACGTGTTTATCAAACACACATCAGCATCAATTACGCTCAACGAGAATGCCGATCCCACCGTGCGTGAAGATTTTGAAAAGCACTTTAACAAATTAGCTCCAGAGAATGCGCCGTACTACGAACACGACATTGAAGGATCAGATGATATGCCTGCACATCTCAAATCATCGATGCTTGGAAGCAGTGTATCCATTCCCGTGACAAACGGCAGATTGAATCTTGGTACGTGGCAGGGAATTTATTTCTGTGAGCATCGCAATTATGGCGGGGCAAGAGAATTAGTGTTGACACTTATTGGAGAAGGAAACTATTCTTCGGAATGAGTCAAAAATTCATTAATAATCGAGTAAAGCGTGTAACAGCAGTCAGTAATTTTATACATCTAAAGTCGATTCTGGACACCACGGGAAACAATTTTTATGCTTTTTGATAAGCTCTTTAGGGCGCTAAAGTCAATTGTGTGGAGGATCACAATCGGGCAACTTTTTTTAAAAAAATAAAAAAAACTATTGACATTTCAATAGATAATTCCTATTCTCTCATAGTCAAAAGGTGATAGGGATTGCTAAAGTTTTAAGATTTTTCGAGAATCGCAAAAAATTCACGGAACGGTAAAGCCGTTACGTAATGCTAATGCAATAATAATATATGTAAGGAATTAGAATACTAATTAATGGAAAGGAAAATTATATGCTAGGAAATTTACCACCCTGATTTTCGTTTCTCTTCAAGGAAAGCAAATTTGAATTTTTTCTCAGTTCAAATGCTTTTTCAAGTTTTAAATCATCTCTACATTATTATTTCTAAATCATAATCGGAGGTACAAATGTTTAAATCAAAGAAAGATTTTAGTTTTCTGCGACTCGGTGGATTGCCGCTTCTGATGAGTATCTTGCTTATAATGGGTACTTCATCCGTCCAGGCTCAATCAAGTTCAATTGGTATTGATACTATCGGCGCACCAGCAAAACTCATTGTGAAACTTTCGAACAAGGCGGTGATGGATTCCGTAATCATGCCAACTTTGTCGATACGCGTGAGTGATACGCTTACTACTACAAGCGATTCAGTGGCGATCAATTTCGCTGCTACTAATAAATTCCTATTTGCAAAGAGCGGACCTTACCCAGTAGTTGTTAATGGGGCTATTGTAGCCGATAGCGCCAGGGTTAATTCTACGGGGACGTCCCTGTTTATCAAAATTAGTGGTCCTGTATCCGGTACTTGGGATACAATCACAATTGCTGGTGTTTATGTTAAAGGCCAGACAACATCAGGTATAGCTTATGGTGATAGCACAACGACAGATAATCTAACTCTTGCTATCGGTCGCACTGCAGCTCCTGGGTTTACTGCGGGATCTAATCCAGCCACAAATTTAGTACTTATGCCTGGTCCGATTTACAATGCAACTATAACCACTCAACCGGGAGGTACTAATACTGCTGGGTCTGCTATCTCTGCTAATCCGATATTATCTTTTACTGATAGGTGGGGAAACGTTCCAAATCCAGTTGATTCAGTCGCAACCGTAACTGTAGTCCCTGTACTCAGTAATGGCACGTCGGCTGGCAACGGCACTCTTAGCAATACAACTACGATAACGAGGACTTGTTCACAGGGTCATCCGGGAACTTTGACTTATACTTTCACTAATTTGAAGTACACAAAGGCTGAAACAATTCGGTTATTGTTCACTCCTCCTAGCGGCACTACTGTTACTTCCCAAGCTTCCGGAATTGTTGTTAGCCCAGGATTGGCGAAAAATATTTCTGCTTCCTTATTAGGTACTGCTACAGAAGCGATCACGGTAGACGGGTCAATTCCATACGTATTGAATGTAACCGATCAATATTTTAACCCGATCAATGGTGAAACTATAGTTCCAACAGAGGCTACGGCGCATGGTGGTACCTTCAGCACCGTATACGTCACAAGTGGATCTGGCCAAGATACTATAACATTTTACCCCGGTAAGTTCTTTATCGGTGCTGATACAGTGGTGTTTACTGATGGCACAGCAAAAAATTCGCGCCCTATTACGATCAGCGCGGGTGCAGTTGGCGGAATCATCGTTGACTATGCCAGCACGGCAAGCGGTTCTGCAACTACTGAAAATATCGCTGCCGGAACAACGGTATATGCACGTGGGTTCTTCCGTGACATTTACGGTAACCCGATCAATGCCACAAGTGCATCAGCGTTTACATTCTCAATCTCTGGCAAGAATGGCACAAATACATTACTTGGTGCTTCTGCATTAACAAGTTCTGTTACAGAATCACAATATCCTAATACGAATAAATCGGCAATTGGCGTAGCGATTCCTTACACAGTTTCTTCAAATTTAAGAACTACTGCGGACAGTGTCCTTGTAGCACAAGGCACGTATTCAGCTACGGTTACTATTCAAAATCGTAGTAACGTCCCCTCCGTCGTGAAACTTGTACAGAGTGTCGCAGGTGATAGCTCGCTCGTTGCTTCGGTCTACAGCAGTTCAACTACTTTTTCGGACACTTTATGGGATGTATACGGCAATCTTGTCACTGCTCCCTCATCTTCCTACAAGGTCGCTCCGGTGAGATCTGCGTTCGCAATGTACATGTCAACAATGGGGAAGGCAGCGTTTGTGCGCACGGCCGATACGACCACTGTAGATACACTCTATGCGAGCAGCGGTATTATAAACCGGACAGTTTTTTCCAGTAAAACAGCTGGTTTAGATACGCTAAAGGTATGGTCTGCGGCGAAAGCTTCAGTTGCTGCAGCGGCCCCATTCTGGGTCACGCCTGCTACATTCGCAAAGGTTGCCATCGCTCCACATGCCGACACAACTGCGATCGCAGGAAGAGTCGATGCATTCACAGTCGAGAAACAAGATACATATGGTAACCACATCGATTGGGGTCTGGCAGGTGCTAATGCACGCGGAAATACCGGTGCAACCTTAAAGCCAACAGCCGCACAAATTCTATCTGACTCCACGGCCCTTGTTGCTGACACTGTCTCTACAGGAAGCAATCGAGGTGGCACTGCTAAAAAATCAACGGCGGTTGGTACTGCTGGTGTTGCAAGTGTTGGCGGTTCACTCGACTTATCGGTCAAGTTCACTCCATACACTGTTACTGCAGATACTCAGAAGTTCTACGTAAGCCTCGGCGGCTTTAAAGACACAGTCCTTGTCAGATCAATTTCAACCGGAGCTTTAGCCAGTTTCACTGTTACTATAGCTGCGGCTGACTCAACCCATAATGCCGGCGATAGCGTTAAAGTAGTGGTTACGGCGCTTGATGCTAATGGCAATCAAATCTACAGCTATAAAGATGGCGGTCAGTCCTTTAAAGTCAATAACACAAGCGCTGTTCCGTACACCGCAAAGGATTCAACCATATACTTCTCATATATGAACAATAGATCTACACCTATATATGTGAAGAGTACCGGAGTAAGCATAGCTGACACAGTATTTAATTTAGGTACGGCAACGTTATATCTGCATAAATTCGTTGCAGAGAACAGCGTCAACACTGTTACTGTAACTGCAGGTACGATAACAGCGACATCTGCTAAGGGTTCCAAATTCGTACCGTTGACTTCTGTTAATCAAACGACGTGGTTGGTAACTGCAACTGCTAACGATACAGTATTTGTAAATAAAGCGTTTAATTTAACTATTACACCACGTGATCAGTACTACAATGTAAATAGCACTGCCACGAATTTTGCCAGTGTATCATCCAATCAAGGTGCTAATTTTAGTACAGGCACCAATCCGGTGATATTTGCTGGAGTTGCGACGGTTACGGCGACTCAGTCAGTAGCCACGAACAACTTGGTTATCTATGTGTCCAATGGCTCTTCAATAATTAATGGCCAAACTATCCCAATCATTGTTGTCCCTGTAGCGGTTAATGCAACAGTTTCAGGTACAGTTGCCTATGCCAACACAGCAGCTACACCGATTGGTAACGTAACTGTTACACTTACACCGACAACAGGTGCTGCGTTAACGGCAACATCCAATGCAACAACAGGTGCATACTCGATTACTGCTCCTGCTGGAACGTACACACTTACAGCTGCCAAGACCGGCAACTGGGGTGGCGCGAATGCTACGGATGCATTACTGGTAGCAAAGCATTCTGCTGGTATTACGCTCCTTACTGGTTTACCATTAGCAGCGGGAGATGTGAATAACAGTGCATCGGTCAACAACACAGACGCTTTATTGATTGTTCGACGTTCTGTAGGGTTGGATGCATCCTTTGTAGGTGGTGACTGGGTATTTACACCTGCTCAAACGGTTACAGTAGGAAGTGCAGCCGTAACAGCAAACATTTCTGGTTTGGCAGTTGGTGATGTCAATGCATCATATACTCCAGCTACTGGAACTGCATTTGCAAAGGCCCCTGCTTCGATCAGCCTCAAGAGTGGAACAGATAACTTTGCAATCGCTGGCTCTTCTGCGTCTTACGGTGCAGTGAGCATGAAGATCAACGTCAATTCGGCGAAAATTGCAAGCATCTCTTCAAAACTGCCGGGCTTTGTAAGCCGTGTGGATAATGGCGCCGTATCGTTCGGTTGGTTTGCTCAAGATGGACAAGCGGTTCAATTCAAAGATAACGAAGCGATTGTAACGGTTACGCTTGCAGACAAAGTCGGCGATAACAGTAACATTACAATCCAATCTGAATTAGCGGATATTGCTGGTGCAGCAGTTGAAAGCAACCTTGCGCTGGCTAAGGTAATTCCGACAGCGTTCGCGTTGAGTCAGAACTATCCGAATCCGTTCAATCCTTCAACGCAGATTAATTACGATTTACCGAAAGCTGGAATGGTGACATTATCTGTTTATAATATGCTTGGACAAGAAGTATCCAGGATTGTTAATAATGAACAGAAAGAAGCCGGTTCGTATACGGTACAATGGGCACCAAGGAATTTAGCCAGTGGTGTCTACATCTATCGAATCCACGTTCAAACGGATAAGGATTCATTCACATCCGTTAAACGATTGACGCTTCTGAAGTAACATAAATTCCAAACTACCTTTCAGTTCCGCCTCTCATAAAAAGAGGCGGAACTGTATTGGTGGAAAAATCAATCTCGTGGAAGGAAAGAAGGTTCTCGTATGAAGAAAAGAATAATATTTCTCAGTCTGTTATTATTAATGTTTACTGTAGGGGCAATAGCTCAGGTAACATTAACGATACCGGCTGTTCAGGCACCAGCAGCGGGGGCGGCAGTAACGATGCCGATCAACGTTACTAATTTTACAAATGTTGGTGCAATTACCTTAAAGGTAATTTATGATACAGCGGTCGTTACGTATACTGGAATTGCGAATGCGCCTACAGGAGTAACATTTACTGTTGGTTCAGGCACTCCGGGGGTGATTAATCTGGGTTGGTTTGATGCGACCGGAAACACACCAATCAGTATTACGTCCGGTAAGCTTGTAGATCTTAATTTCACATATAAAAAAGGTACAAGCACCATTGGATTCACTGCATCTGCGTGTGATATTGCTAATGGTTCTGGCGCATCTATAACTGGTATCGTATATACGAATGGAAGTCTCCTATCATCAACAACTACATCGTTGACAATTCCGACTGTTCAGGCACCAGCAGCGGTGGGGGGGGCTGTTACTATGCCTATCGTTGTGTCAAATTTTACAAATGTTGGTGCAATAACTTTGAAGATAACTTATGATCCTTCTGTTATGGTATATACAGGTATTGCAAATGCACCTACAGGCGTAACATTTACTGTTGGTTCTGGCACGCCGGGCGTAATCAATTTAGGTTGGTTTGATGCAACCGGAAACACACCAATAAGTATTGCATCCGGTAAACTTGTAGATCTTAATTTTACTTATTCAGGTGGTTCAAGTAAAGTTGGATTCACTTCGTCTGCTTGTGATATTGCCAATGGTTCTGGCACATCTATAACTGGTATCGTATATACCAATGGTATGCTCCAGTCATCAGGCGGCACTACTACAACAACGTTGACGATTCCGAATGTTCAAGCACCAGCAGCGGGTGGGGCTGTTATTATGCCCATCAACGTCTCAAATTTTACAAATGTTGGTGCAATTACCTTAAAGGTAACTTATGATACAGCGGTCGTTACGTATACTGGAATTGCGAATGCGCCTACAGGAGTAACATTTACAGTTGGTTCAGGCACTCCGGGGGTGATTAATCTGGGTTGGTTTGATGCGACCGGAAACACACCAATCAGTATTACATCCGGTAAGCTTGTAGATCTTAATTTTACTTATAAAAAAGGTGCAAGCACCATTGGATTCACTGCATCTGCTTGTGATATTGCTAATGGTTCTGGCACGTCTCTTCCTGGTATCGTATATACGAATGGAAGTCTTTTTATAGCAGCCGCCAGTCCAACGTTGACGATTCCGACTGTTCAGGCACCAGGAGCGGTGGGTGGGACTGTTACTATACCTATCAACGTTGCAAATTTTACAAATGTTGGTGCAATTACTCTAAAGATAACTTATGATCCAGCTGTGGTTACATTTATGAATGTTGCAAATGCACCTACAGGTGTAACATTTACTGTTGGTTCTGGCACTGCAGGCGTAATCAATTTGGGTTGGTTTGATGCAACCGGAAACACACCATTAAATATTGCAACCGGTAAACTTATTGATCTGAATTTCACATATATAGGCGGTACAAGCACAGTTGGGTTCACTACATCTGCGTGTGATATTGCCGGTAGTTCTGGTACATCTATGACCAGTGTTTATACAAATGGAAGTGTACTTGGTATTGCAACCCCAGTTGTTCCGATATTACAAACACCTGCAACAGGTTCAACAAATCAGCCAGTGTCATTAACTTTGACATGGGGCAGTGTGTCTGGAGCGGCAACGTACAGGGTGCAAGTGGCAACAGATAGTCTTTTTGCTACCCTTCCCTTGGTAGTTGATGATTCGACATTAACAACTAACAGTAGGGCAGTAGGTCCGTTGCTGAATAATACAACATACTACTGGAGAGTAAATGCAAAGAATGCTGGTGGAACGAGTCTTTACTCTGCCAAATTTAATTTTACAACTATTGTTGCAATCCCAGCGGTTCCTGTTTTACAAGCTCCTGCAAACGGTGCAATAAATCAGCAAACGACAATAACTCTAACATGGAGCGCTGTGACTGGAGCTACAACGTACGGGTTACTATTTGCGTCAGATAGTCTTTTTAATACAGTAGTACTTAATGATACAAATATAGTAACTAACACCAGAGTCGTAAAACCGTTGGTGCTTAGTACAAAATACTACTGGAAAGTATATGCAAAGAATATTGCCGGGAAGAGTAATTATTCTGCCGTGTTTAATTTTACGACAGGAGCTACAGGTGTCGAAATTCTCGGAGAATTGCCGAAGGAATTTACATTGTCGCAGAATTATCCGAATCCATTTAATCCATCAACGACGATTCAATTCGGATTGCCAAATACATGCAATGTAACTTTGAAGGTATACAATATGCTTGGTGAAGAGGTTGCTAGCGTTGTTAACGAAACAATGACTGCTGGATATCATACTGTTGTTTTTGATGGTGCAAAATTAACAAGCGGTATGTATCTCTACAGAATTACAGCTGGTAACTTTGTTCAAGTTAATAAGATGATGATGTTGAAATAATATCTTCTTAGCTTAGAAGTAGTTGCAAAATTGGCGGTCCCGACGAAAGTTGGGATCGCCTTTTTTATGTACAAATTGTAGCGTCTGCGCCTGCAGCGGGCAGGCGATCACCAGATCGGACAACATTAAGGTAAAGAGAATGTTCCCGTCTGCCTTCGGACAGGCAGTCGAGTGAGACCAGACTCTACTGCCATCTCATTGCATTGATATTATTGGTGGGGATATGAGATTGAAAGGAAGATTGCTGAACGATATATATATTATTACTTAAGACAGGATGGTATCGAAATTCTCGATATTTATCTTTTAGTTAATACGCAGAAACGTATCGGGAGTGTCTATATTACGGAATATGAAAGCCGCTCAAGATTGCTCTAGAGCGGCTTTTATTTAGAGCACCAAGAAATGGGCACTCTCTACTGTGAATTATAATTTTTTATTATTCAGTCTTCTTTCCCTCGCATCGAATCCCAAAGTGCATAAGCGAACAATAACACGAACATCACTAGACCGGCTATCTCACCGTTTGTAGATCCTGCCCATTGCTCGTTATTCCAACTCGCGTACCCAAACGACCATTGCTGGTCAATGAATTTTAAAAAAGCATTAAAGACACCAAATAGCGCACCGCCAGCAATGAAACCGGAAGCGATCAGTGTACCGCGTTGTAAACGGGCGTTGTTCAACTTTTCATTCTTTGTTCGCGTTGAAACAAACCACGCAATGAATCCTCCAAACAGCAGCGGTGTATTCAATTCCTGCGGAATGTACATTCCAAGCGCAAATGCCAGCGGTGGGACTTTTAAAATCACGAGCAGCAAAGCTATAACCGCACCTACAATATAAAGCACCCAAGGCGTTGGGGCGTTTGACATTAACGGCTTGATGACTGCCGCCATTGCGTTAGCTTGAGGAGCGACCATCGCTTTGTCGCCTGTAAAGCCATAAGCTTGATTAAGCACAAGAATAACACCGCCTACCGTTGCCGCAGAGACAAGAACACCAAGAAATTTCCATGTTTCTTGCTTTTTTGGTGTAGAACCAAGCCAATAACCAACTTTTAGATCGGTAATGAATCCTCCGGCAACTGATAGCGCTGTGCACACAACTCCGCCAATGATAAGCGCACTTACCATACCGGACGTGCCGCTCAAACCAATTTGTGTCAGTACGAGAGAAGAAAGAATCAATGTCATTAAGGTCATGCCGGATACCGGATTTGTTCCAACAATAGCTGTAGCATTTGCCGCAACAGTTGTGAAAAGGAAAGAAATAATTGTTACTAATAACAAAGCCACAATTGCCTGTCCGATAGTAGGAAGAACTCCCAGCGCAAAAAATGCGAAGATTGCAATTGCCGTTAGAAGAATTAAGATAACGACCCAAAGCATCCGAATGTCAGATTGTGTGCGGATAGTTTTCTCTTCATCTCCAGAAGTGTGATGTGCGATTTCTTTGTAAGCAAGTGAGAATGCGCCGGCAATAATTTTTGAGGAACGAATAATGCCGATTATTCCTGCCATTGCAATACCGCCGATGCCAATCTGCCGAACGTAGGTACGGAAGATTTCTTCCGGGCTCATTTGTGCGATAAGTTTTGTAGTTGTTGCGCTAAGTGGAACAGTGAGATACTGACCGACTTCATATACCAACGGTATCATCACAAACCAAGAAAGAAACGAACCTGCTGCAATAATTGCCGCGTACTTTAGTCCAACAATGTAGCCGAGTCCGAATACCATTGCCGAGACATCTACCTTAAATACCATCTTTAATTTATCGGATATTATTTGTCCCCAGCCGAACATCCTTGATGTGATGACTTCCGACCATGCTCCAAACGCACTAAAGACGAAATCAAATATTCCACCGATAAGACCGCTAACAACAAGCACCATTGCCTGCTTGCCGCCTTGTTCGCCGGCAACTAGAATTTCTGTTGTTGCTGTTGCTTCAGGAAAAGGAAGTGTGCCGTGCATGTCTTTTACAAAATATTTTCGGAACGGAATAAGAAAGAGAATGCCAAGAAATCCACCAAGAGCGGATGCCATAAACATCTGAAAATAGCTTGCTGGAAGAGCGAGAATATAAAGTGCAGGAATCGTAAAGATAGCCCCGGCTACAATGACACCAGATGCTGCTCCAATAGATTGGATAATTACATTCTGACCGAGGCCATTATTCTTTTTTGCAACTCCGGTTATACCAACGGCGAGAATCGCAATTGGGATTGCCGCTTCAAACACTTGTCCGATTTTCAATCCGGAATAAGCTGCTGCGGCAGAAAAGAGGACTGCCATTACTAATCCCCACGTTACCGACCACAGTGTAACTTCGGGGTACGATTGTTCGGGTACCATAATCGGACGGTACTCTTCACCTGGTTTTAATTCTTTGTACGCATTTTCGGGAATGCTGTTTTTTGCGGATGCCTGTTGATCCATAGTAACTCCTTGTATTTGGCTATCGGATTCCTGTTCTCAGTAATGAATTTTCGGAACTCAGTGTTTTAGTCTATCCTGAAAACTCAAAATTGCTGATGATGGCTTATTTGCTCTTTTCTGCCCAAATTTGCAATAAGTTCAATACGGTTTCCACAGATTTTTCCATGCCCCATACATTCACCCATTCTGTGCGACTATGGTAATTTGCGCCGCCGGTGAATATATTAGGCGTTGGCATGCCATTTTCTGTCAGGCGCGAACCATCTGTGCCGCCGCGGATTGGCGTCCATTCGGGTTGTAAACCGGAACGCTTCGTTGCGTCGAACAAATAATCGATCACGCGGGTATCTTTTTCTAATCCTTCGCGCATATTGCGGTACTGCTCTGTAATCTGTACATCGATTTTTACTTTCGGATACATTGACTGGACTTCTGCAACGATTTTTTCCACAATCTTTTTTAGAGCATCCAATCCATCTGTTTTGAAATCACGAAAAAGAATTTTTACAGTTGATTTTCCGACACCGCCTTCGAGCACATATGGATGAATATATGGCTCGTATCCCTCCGTCGTTTCCGGCGCCATATTCTTTGGCAGCCGAGCAATAATATCGGAGATGACGCGGACAGAATTAATCATAATATCTTTTGCACTGCCGGGATGAATGTCTCGGCCATGTACAGTGATGAGACAGGAATTTGCGCTGAAAGTTTCCTTGTTCAACTCACCGGGTGTGTCACCGTCTATCGTATATGCAAATTGAGCACCGAACTTCTTGATGTCGAAAAATTTTGTTCCTTCACCGACTTCTTCGTCTGGCGTAAAACCAATTTTAATTTCGCCATGCGTAATCTTTGGATTATTTATTATTGACTGAATAGCTGTCATAATAATAGCAACGCCTGCTTTGTCGTCGGCACCGAGTAGTGTTGTGCCGTCGCTGGTGACAATCATTTTATCAAGTGCGGTTTTAAGCGTGGGATTTTCTGATTCGCGGATGATAGCGGTTTGGTCGCCAGATAAAATTATATCACCACCTTTATAATTTGTGATGATTTGCGGTTTTACGTTTGCCCCGCTAACTTCCGGCGAGGTATCCACGTGTGCGATGAATCCAATAGCGGGTACGTTCTTTTGAACATTCGCTGGAATTGCCGCCATCACGTATCCATACTCGTCAATACTGACTTTCGGAACACCAAGATCCTTTAATTCTTTCACGAGCAGGTTTAGCAGCTCGAATTGCTTCGCTGTACTGGGATAGGACTCAGAATCTTCCTTTGATTGCGTATCAATTGCAACATAGCGGAGAAATTTATCGAGAACAGTTTCAGACATAATGTACTCCTCTCATAATAGGAATGTAAATTGAGCAGAATATTATTCTGTCCAACAATGGAACTTATTTGATAAGATAGAAATAAGGCATCATAAAAGCAGTAGCAAAAATGGAAATCGCGAAAATACAGTTGCACTGGAATGGAAATGTTCTTATTGTACATAAGCAATTTCTTGAGACAATACCGAGTTTTTCATTACCAATGGGAGGGGGTTCTCCATGCAATTGCGAACACTTTTATTTCTGTTATTAATTCAAACAACATCCATTTTTGCACAAATCGCTGCGTTCCCGTATTCAGAAAATTTTGACGGAGTTATTGCACCAATACTGCCATCCAGCTGGAACGGAACAGGTTTTTCCACTTATGCATCTTCGCCTCGTTCAATCCCAAACTGTGTTTCTGCGACCGGTAACCGTTCAATTAAAACACTTATATCTCCAATGTTTAATTTCGGCTCACGTTTTCCAGATAAATTAGTCTTTTGGGAGCGAAGGTCAAGCACTGCATCTGCCTACCGATTAGAAATACGCGCTTCTGTGGACGGTGTCAACTTTGGAATATTACTGGCAAGGTTTGATACAATTAATACAACCACAAGTTATATCCAACGCACCATAGATCTTTCGAATAGTGGATTGAATTTCCAATCGAATGTTCAATTTATATGGATATTGCTAGCTGATAGTACGAATAATATCGGCGTGCTTAGAATCGATGATGTATCGCTTTCGGTTACAACTGGTTTTGATGTTGGATTTTCTAATATCACTGTTGCGCCTGTTAATGCAACGCGGAAAGATTCGATAATGCTTTCAACTGTAGTAAAAAATTACGGATCACTCATTTCTTCGAACTTTTCGATTCGGTTCTTCTGTGATGATAACTCTAATGGTATTTATGAATCTATCGAGCAGTTCTCTGCTCTAAATGGGCTTTCTATCAACGCGGGTGATTCATTAACATGCATCGCGACGCATGCTCCGATGAAGGCAGGCGAACATAGTTTCATTGCACTAATTGATTATTCTTCGGATGAAAACCATACAAACGATACCGCGCGCGCAATAGTCAATGTCGGAAACGCGAAAGGCGATGTGCTGGTAAATGAAATTATGTATTACCCGGTTGGCGATGAACCAGAATGGGTGGAATTGTACAATGCTTCCCCAGATACGACCAATTTGAAGAGTTGGAAAATTTCCGACAGCAACATTTCTGCTAAGTCAATCATCACACAAACAGATGTGCTTATTCCGCCTAGTTCGTATTTGGTGATTGCAAAGGACATTGTCTTCGCCTCATACCATTCCGGAGTTCCATTTATCATAACAAATTATTCTGCGCTGAATAATTCTACACCCGACGCTGTTGTTATTTATGACGCAAGATTAAACACAATTGACAGTGTAATGTATTCGCCATCTTGGGGCGGGCAAAATGGAAGATCATTGGAACGTATTGATGTAGAAATTCCAAGCACTTCAATGACAAACTGGGGAACATCGCAAGATTCGCTTGGTAGTACGCCGGGAAGGAAGAACAGTATTGTTCGGCTTGATTACGATTTGATGATTAGCAATCTAACGCAAAGACAAACTATGGTTGGTGGAAAATTTGTTCCATTGGTAAATGTTAGCGTTCAAAACATCGGCAGGCGAACTGTGGATAGCGTTTCCGTTAGTTTTTATTCTGACAGAAATCGCAATGCGGTTCCGGAACCGTCGGAACTTGTATGCACTATAGTATCTATGCAACCATTAATTGCGAGTGATTCAATTCTTCTCTCTGAATCATTTCCTCAGCTTGTTTCTGGCGTTACCAATTTCATTGTTATTGCCGATTGTTGGCGCGATGAAAATTTGCGAAATAATAGGTCTTCGATTTCTGTAAAAATCAACTACGAACCGCGTTCACTCGTAATTAACGAAATCATGTACGATCCATTATATGGTCAGAATGAATGGTTTGAGCTTTACAATCAGAGCAATCAACTGATCGATCTTGCACATTGGAATTTCAATGATAAACCTACTTTAAGCGGTGTAAATTCATTTGAGATATCGAACGAGCCGCTCGCAGTCGAGTCCGGCGGGTTTGCGGTTATAGCAGCTGATTCTTCTATATTTCAATTATTTTCGAATCTATCACAGTCAGATTCGATTATTCATATCCGTATTCTAAATCGTTCAAGTGGATTTAGTTTCAATAACGATGGAGACGTTGTAGTATTGAAAGATATGACCGGTCAAACAATCGACAGCGTTGCATACTTACCAAGCTGGCATCATCCTGATGTTGTTGACACAAAGGGACGTTCGCTTGAGCGTATAAATTCGAATATCGACTCGAACGATCCACGCAATTGGAGCACATGCACAAATATTCTTGGAGGCACGCCGGGAAAAGCGAATAGCATCGTTACGACAAGCATAAAAAGTAATTCGATGATTTCCATATCACCCAATCCATTCTCTCCGGATGGTGATGGCTCCGGTGACTTGTTGCCATCATTTCAGAGGATGTTGGAGGGGGTAATGAAGACGGGGTTGAAGATGATGGTGTAGATTTATTCGTAGGAGGCGGTGTTGACGAAGGCATGTAGCATAGGGATATCGTGACGTCTGATTTGCCAATAATGATTTTTTCGGTAATAGTTTCAATGACTTTTCGCTTGTCTTCGTGAGTGAATTCCGACCAGCGGCTGTAGAGATCTCTCGCTTCGCGGAGGATTTCGTCACTGGTGAGGTATTGGATCTTCAAGAAATCAATCTTGGCTTGCAACTCAATTGTCTGCGCGTCAATCTCCTTGAAACGTTCGTCGAGCGGGTTGTAGTAGCGCCGGAAACCGTCTTGCGGAATCTCGCCCTTCAAGTAGAGCTGCATGATGTTGTCCATTTCCGACCGGACTTTTTGTTGTTCCGCTGTGAGGGTTTGGAGAAGCTCTTCCTGTTCCCGCTGGATGGCGTCTGCTTTTGCCAAATGTTGCCTGATTTCTTCGTCGGAATAGAGAAAGTTTTTCAGCTGTTCGTGGAAAATGGCTTCCAAATCGGAAGCATCAATTTTGTTGCGGCAAATCCTGCACACGTATTTGGGAGAGTTTGAGGGGACATACATCTTCCCGCTGCATTCGCAGATCGCAACTCCCGCAAAGAGGTGGATGGGGGAACGCGTGTATACTTTTCGCATTCGGTGCTGGTCCTCAATAATGCTGTTGCACTCGTTCCAGGTTTCTTCGGAAACAATGGCAGGCACGCGGTTGTACACCCAATCCGATTCAGGCTTCAGCAAAAACTTCTCATTGTTCTTTCCTCCCCTCTTGCTGTAGTTAAGGCGGTGCACTCCCTTGGCAGTCGGATCGCTGATGAGGCGATTGATTGTCGAGTATCCGAATTTGGCTCCCGATCTGGTACGGTAGCCTCGGTCATTGAGTATCCGGGCCACTTTCTTTTTCCGGCGATACTCGACGTAGAGTTTATAGATCAGTTTTCTTATAGGGGCTTCTTTCGGATCAGGCACAAGTTTTTTATCTACCCACTGATAGCCAAACGGTGCAGTGCCCCCCAGGGATTTGCCGAGTTTGGCACGGATCGGAACGGAAGCTGCAACTCGTTCAGCGATCTCTTCCCGTTCCCACTGGGCCATGGCGGCGATCATCGTGTAGAAGAGGCGGCCGGCTGGTGACGAGGTGTCGATAGATTCTTGGAGAGAGACAAGATCGGCGTTGTATTCCCGGAATATCTCGGCGAACTCTAGAAGCTCTCTTGTGTTTCTGGCGAGACGTGCAAGCTTGGAAAAAATGATTCCTGAAATGTGTCCGCCTTTAATATGAGAGAGCATTCGCTTTGTTTCCGGATGATCCATTACTGATTTGCCGCTCACTGCCTCAAGGTGATAGACCTCTTTGATAGTCCAACCTTTCGACTCGGCGTAGTAGCGTGCGCGCTTCTCGTGATGCTCGGGGCTTTCACCTCGCGCCTGGTCTTCGGTCGAAACGCGAATCCAGATACCGACTGCTTTGTTTTCTACCAATGTCAGTCCTCCGTATGATTGATATAAAAGCTAAGAAGACTGAAGGAGAAAGTAAAGGGAGGGTATTTAAAAAACTGTTCGATTGATTTATCATTAAAAGATAAATATATTAACAAACACAAATCTAAGCCTACATCAACTTATAAAAATCTTATGATGCCAATCAAAGACACAGATAATATTAAGCGCACATTTAATAACAATGGTGTACATATTAGCTATGAAATTCATGGTAACGGAAACTCTTCAATTGTTTTTTTGCATGGATTTGGGGCCTCGGTCGAAACTTGGCGCGACATACAATCTAAGCTAGCGAAAAACAACACTCTTTTCTTTTTAGATCTCAAGGGTTTTGGTTTATCATCCAAACCAGACGACGGAAAATATTCCCTTGCTGATCAGGCAGACGTTGTTATTGCTTTTTTAGAAGCACAGAATCTTCATAACATTACACTTGTCGGACATTCCTACGGCGGTGCAGTTTCGTTGTTCACATATTTGAAAGATCAATCAAGTCAGAGTAATAGTTATATCCAACGGCTAATACTATTTGATGCCGCCGCTTATGTCCAAAAATTTCCTTTTTTCGTTGGCATCCTTAGAAAACCCATAATAAATTGGGTTGTGATGAATCTTATTCCTGCTCAAATAAGGGCAAGTTTTACGTTACGTCATCTCTTCTATGATAAAAATAAACTGTCACAAGAAAGGATAAATAGATACGCTGCTTTTTTTAATCAGCCAGGGAGTTACAACTCATTTGTAGAATGTGCGAGACAGATAATTCCAAAAGATAGTGAGTCTGTCTCTGACTTAATCCGAACGATTTCTGTACCAACATTGATTCTTTGGGGGGCAAATGATCCAGCAATTCCAGTTGAGCACGGATATAGATTGAAAAAAGATATACAAAATTCGACCATAAAAATTATTCAACAGTGTGGTCATATTCCGCATGAGGAATGCCCTCAAGAAAGCCTTGAAGCTATTCTTAGTTTCTTGGGAGAATGATGGAGTCAAGTATTGCTATATTCCTGAAATTGTATCTGCCTTTTATTGTTTCACTACTCTTCTTTGCAGCAATATTTTTGGTTAAGAAGACTAGAAAGGGAACAGTTATCACTATCAGGCCGTTTGGTCATTTCGTCGAGATGCTTGAAATTAAAATCCCCATTTCTAGTATAGCTGTAACAAGAACTATACTCGGATTATTAACCTTACTTCCACTTTTGACCCCACTGTTCTTGGATTACTCCTCTTTTTTCCCGGCTCATCTTAAAATGGAAGTATTCTACGATGAGCAAGGTATACGTGATTCCTTTACACAATTCGAGGATGACGAGATAAAGAGTTTGAACATTCCTAATAATTACGCTACTTACCAGGAAGAATACTATAAGGATTTAGACAGCGAGGTCAAGCGCATGTTGAACATCCCTATCTTCTTTGATTCAAAGGAGGGATCAATTCATAGCTCCGGTCAAACTTCTTTCATAGTTGAGAAAGTAGATGGAATTCAGAAATATTATGTCAGTGAGTCGTCCGGAGAACTCCTCCATACTCTTGAATTGCCTAATCAACCGCTTAAACAGTTTAAAACATTTTTTGAGAAACTCTCAACGAAGGACGATTATTTGAATCCAAGCCTTTGGCACATCTTCACCAAACATACAATTGTCCTTAGAACGCAATTTAAACAAATATTGGCGCAGAATATTAAAAGTGAAGGTGTTGTTTTCCATCATTCGGTAGTCAGTATTACAAAGGTTACTATTTTCCCATGGCCAGACTTTAGCAATACCATCTACTTAGCAAATTTCCATAATGCAGGACTTGTTCCGATTGCATATGCTATTTACAGATAAGGAGAGGCGATTGTCATGGTATTTATTGTTATAAAAAAGTCCGATAATTTTCATCGGACTCTTTTTATACTCCCTGAAGCATACATTTCTTGGAATTTCGTTATATGGATGGATCCTTTTTCCAAACGCACATCAATTCTATCTCCGATATTGAATCCGAATTCCTCAAGATACTTTCCACCAAACCGGATTACCGGATGCGGGGGCAGCCGCTCGAAATCGTAATTCGCATAATGCACTTTCAAACGACGCACCTTTCTCGGAATTGCAGATTGAGTCTCAACATCAAGCATTATCATGATTTGTTCTCTCCTTGTGATAGTTAAAGTAATCCTCGATCCGCAAAACTCATGTAACCATTTCCATCCGTTACGATAATGTGATCGTGCAACGGGATACCAAGTATCTTCCCGGCTTCTACAAGCTGTTTCGTGATGCTGATATCTTCAGCCGATGGTTCTATGTTTCCTGAAGGATGGTTGTGGCAGACGATGACCGCGGCGGCGTTCACCATGCATGCCATTTTGAACACTTCCCGGGGATGCACCAGAGAAGAGTTGAGGATGCCGATGGAGATCGTATGGATCGTTATGAGAGTGTTTGTGGCATTCAGATACATACCCACAAAATGCTCACGATCGGTACCTCGCAGATAATCCATCATAATCTTCGCGGCATCCTCAGGAGATTGAATAGACTTCTTTTCTATTGGAATATTTGATTCCCTGACCAGCATTACTTTGTATATCGGAGTTTCGCAAATCAGTTTTACTTTATTCATCGCGACACCTCGTATGTGATTTTCAATGAGCTATGGTGTCACGATAGTGCCAGTTCAGATAGTCTATAAGAGGGGAGAAATTATCGCAAGAGGGAAAAAATCATCCTCCATCTATACAGAGTCTTCAAAAAAAACTTTTCTGAGAAGTCTTTTGTTTGATCTCGCTTTTACTTTGCACGAGTATATTCTGTTCTACTTCCCTACGTTCTTTCGCATGCTGTCGTCTTGATTCGTTGACGATCTCTGTGCTATCCAAAATCACTTGTTTCGGCAACGGGAGCGTCATCGCACTGAACGGCTGCGAGGTGACCCCGTTAATCATGAGCTTCAGATAAATGTGGTAATTGGGGAGGTTGATAAGATCGGTATCGGATATCTCCGGTTTGAATTCCCTCGAAAGAAAGTAAGCATCCTCGGCTCCGACCCGGAAAGAAATGATCGAACCTACATTGCCGAATATCGCCGGTCTCACCTTGTCGTGAAGCTGATTGATGTATTGATGGGCGAGAATGAGATATAGGCCGTATTTTCTCGCCTCGGAAAGAATATCGACGAAGGAGAGAGATAGAAAGTTGTGGAACTCATCGACGTACAGGTAAAAAGACCTTCGCTTGTCTTCGGGTATGGATGTACGGCTTAACGCCGCAAGGAAGATCATCGTTACGAGAAGCGAGCCCAATAATGCCCCGTTATCCTCTCCGATTTTCCCTTTTGAGAGATTCACCAATAAAATTTTCCCTTCATCCATCACACTCCTCATTTTGAAAGCGCTTTCGGTCTGTCCCACGATATTCCGCAAAGGAAGGCTCGTGAGAAACTGCCCCACCTTGTTAAGGATCGGCGAGACGGCCTCGGAGCGAAGCCACGGCGTGTATTTGTCGAACTCATTCGCCCAGAAAGCGCGAACGTGCGGATCGGTGAGATGCGAAAGCACTTTGAAGCGGAACGAAGGTTCCGTGAGAAGCCGGGGAAGATCAAGAAGTGTTGCATTCGGATAATCGAGCAATGTAAGCAGGGCATGTCTTAGAATATGTTCCAGTCTCGGTCCCCAGAACTCAAACCATATCTTTTTGAAAACGGAGATCAATCCCGAAACGACAAGATGCCTTACGTCGGGCGAAACCTTGTTCAGGGGATTGAAGGCGATGGGATACTCAATGTCCCCGGGATTAAAATAAATGACATCCTTGATTCTCCCTTCAGGGATATAAGAGAGAAGTGTTTGCACCAAATCTCCATGCGGATCGATGACGCCGATACCGTTCCCTTGTTTGATGTCCGAGATCGCCATATTGGCAATCAAACACGATTTTCCCGTGCCGGTCTTGCCGATGATATACATATGCCCACGCCGGTTTTTCTCCCTGATGCCGAAGAGCTTTCTGATATCCCGCCAGTCGGTCACGGCGATGGGGGTGACTTGTTCCTTATGATTGTTGGTTCCATCCATTTATGAGATCGTAATCCACTGTTCTTTCGGTAAAAAGCGGGGAAGAGTTTTTCTTTCCGGCACAAATTCCCGTCTACGATTCCTTTGTCCGTGAGCAGAGAATGATGGAAGCATTATTCACAACTTAATAACAATCAAGGAGAAAGGATCATGGAAACACTGAAATACCTCGACATTTGCAACATCAATGGAGAATTGCTTGTGACTCTTCTCGTGCGAGTACGTGACGAAAAAGCACAACCACAAGTATCACCGGAGAAACCATCTGATGTCCAAAGAGGCGGGAACGGTCTGGATAAGATGACAGAAGCGCAGCAGCGCAAGCTTTTCCGTATGCTGGCCGAGAAAGGGATACACGGAGACAAGGCGCACGAGGAATTGAAACGAAGACTCCAGGTGAACGATCTCGGCGATGTCTCGAAGCAAGAGGCGAGCCGGATGATCGAAAAGCTCATCGCGGAAACGAAAGGAGGAAGGTGATATGGACCATCTTTCAAGCAGTCAGATCAATCTGTATCTTCTCTGCGGCCTCAAATACCGCTTTCAGTACATTGACCAATACCCGAAACCATTCCGTTCTTCCGCGTTGTCATTCGGGAGTGCACTTCATTCCACTCTCCAATGGCTGAACGAACAAAGGATGCAAGGCAAACAGGTATCGCTCGACATGCTTTATCGCATCTTCGATGCCGATTGGTACAGCCAGAAGGTCGGGCAGACCGTACGGTTCAAAGACGGCGAGCAGGATATGGTTCTCGGGAACATCGGCAGGGAATTCCTCACGATGTATGCCCAGGAAGAGGCGAAGTCGGTCAAGGGATGCGAAATCCCTTTCACGGTTCCGCTCTACGATCCGATGACTAATAGGGATATAGGAATTCCGCTTACGGGATTCTTTGATACCATTGAAACCGATGACTCTATTGTGGAGTACAAGACCTCAGCGCAGACGCTCGGCTCAGATGATCTCGACAGCCGTCCACAGCTCACCGCTTACAGCTATGCCTTCGAAATCCTGTATCACAAGCCTCCGACTCGGATCAAGGTTGTGAACTTCATTAAAGCGAAGAAACCCAAAATGACAATGACGGAAACCAGACGGAGCAAGGAAAATTACTACGGCTTTCTGTATCTCGCCGTCGAAGTTTTCAAGGGCATCCGAGCCGGCCACTTCCTGCCGAGGACGGGTTACTGGTGCAAGGAGTGCGAGTACTTGAATCTCTGCCCGTTATGGCAGAAGAAGAAGGCTGTCACACAGAATGTTTCGGTACCGCAACACGCTTGATCTTTTGATAATAAAAGCAAGCGCATTTCATTCACACATAACAAGGAGAAATCCCATGGCAAATCCAAATGGGTTGTTTTCCACGGCAGTCAAGGCGGGAAAGAACACGTACTTCGTGGATGTCAAAGAAGCGAAGAACGGGAACAAGTACCTTGCAATCACCGAAAGCCAGATCAATGGAGACTCGAAAAAGAAGACAACGATTCGAGTTTTCGGCGAGGCGATAGGACAGCTCTCTCAGGCCGTTGCAGAAGCAGAGGCCTCGGTAAGAGCCAACTAACACCATGCCCCGCGATCATCTTTGCGGGGCATTTTCTTTCATCACAATTAATAACGGAGAAAAAGTTATGTCACACAATCTTAATGTTATAAACGACCAAACTTCAATGATGTATGTCGGCGAGACGCCCTGGCACAAATTGGGAACGAAGCTCGAAAAACCAGCAACAGCCGCTGAAGCCATTGAAGCGGCTGGACTCGATTTCCAAGTGGAGAAGTTTTCATTGAAGACGATCAAGCATGATCTTCCTATAGGAAACTACTTCGCTACCGTACGTACAGATACACTGGAAGCTCTTGGAGTAGTCGGATCCCGGTACGAGCCGATCCAAAACAAAGATGCATTCACGACATTCGACGCATTAGTAGGAGAAGGCGAAGCGATCTATCACACGGCGGGAGTGCTCGGCAAAGGGGAGCGCATCTGGCTTCTCGCGAAACTTCCTGATTACATCCGAGTTAACCTGAACGACATAGTCGAGAAGTATCTGCTACTCGTGAACTCCCACGATGGCAGCGGTTCCGTGAAAGTAAAGCTCACACCGATCCGCGTCGTTTGCGAAAACACACTCTCAATGGCTTTACGTGGAGAGGAACAGGAAATCCGCGTCCGGCATACGCTGAAGGCCAAAGAAAAGCTCAAACAGGCGCATGAAATCCTCGGACTGACCAACAAGCTTTACGCGGAACTCAATTGGATATTCAATCGCATGGGCGAAAAGAAAATGCCAGAACAGATGCTGATCGGTTATATAAAAACTATTTTTCAGGAAAATCCCAAAACGGAAGACCGATCACAAATACTAAAAATTCACGACAAAGTCTTTGAATTGGCTGAAACGGGACATGGTGCGGAAATGGCCAAAGGAACTTTTTGGGGAGCTTACAACGCGGTTACCGAGTATGTCGATCATTATCGGCAAACGAGAGGCGACGAGACGTTACGTCTGAAATCGATGTGGTTTGGTTCTGGGGAAAGAATCAAAAAACAGGCTTTTCACGCGGCGGTGGAAATGCTCAATTAACTATTCAAGGAAGTGGAGAAATCTGCTTCCTTTTTTATTACCTTTAATTCAGCATTTTGCTTGACAAACCGATTGGTGCTTCCTAAATTATAAAAGCTTTTCTACTGAATGAAGGATAACTGAAGATTATCTTCCATATATGATCACTTCTTCATATTCGTTGAGACAATTCAAGAATTCCAAAGATAAAGATTTTTTGGAAGCCCTCAGCCTCTATTCAAAATATGTGCACCCTGATATTAAAACCAATACAAACGAAATTGTTTACTGGATAAACAACTATAATAAAAAATATAAAGATAAATTCTATGTTTTAGGTTTTTATGCTGATGAAAAACTCGTCGGTTATTCTGAGTTCGTCCATATTATAGAAGAGAACCTCGTTATTTTCGATTATTTAGTTATCGATCCATTGTATAGAAAAAATAATGTTTTCTTTGAATTCATTGAACATCTTAAAATCTTTATTGATCAAGAAAAACTTCATTTCAATTATCTAACTGCTGAAATTGGCTATCTCAGTAAAGAAAAAAGCCCCGCAGAAAGCAGTCAATTACTGGTGAAATTGTTTAAATTCGTTGGAGGAAAGGTTGTCAAAGCCCCTTACTATCAACCCAAATTAGGACTCTATAACTATGATAGTGAGATGCAGGCAGTTCTTATGCTGTTTTCGTATAACGAAATTGATCAAATATCCCGAGAAACGTATCTGTCGATTGTTAAGTCGATTTACTATAAATATTATTTGAGGTGGTATTCGATGCACGAAGAAAGCAAGGAAGAATACAAGAAGGAAATCGGTCAATTATATGAAAACATATGTGTGGAGACATCAAAGATGAAAAATGTGAAATTAAATGGCCATAAATTCATTTTAGACGAAACTCCAGTTCCTGACACAATAACCGAGAGAAAACTATTCAGATTTGTAGTCCCATCCTTGCTTTTTGTGATTCTTGCTGCATTTCTTATGTTAAAGTTGCAGGAAGAATTTCACCTATCTTTGCTTACATTAATAACCGTTTATCTATTTTCTTTGATTTCGTATTTCGCAGTATTGGCACTTTTTTCTCCATCCGCGATGACCATATTCACCAAGCTTCTTACCTTCATCAAACCATTTTCTCGCAAACTAAAATGATATTAGAACAGAATAAATTCAAAAATGGAATCCTCTTTAGAACAGGGTCTATACTAGAGAAAAGTGCGGAGAAATTAGGTTTTTTTGATATTTGATAAACCAAAGATGAGAGGATATGAAATCTCTCCATTGAAATAATTCGAAAACCGTAGTGTCTCAATATTCTTTTAATATATCCTTCTGAATATGCCCAAAGCCTTTCTTTGCTCCCTTTATAAAACGTCTCCACAATAACAGCTTCTTGTCCAAATCCTGGTTGAAAAACATACTCGAAACACCTGCTATTTTCGAATTCCAATATTAACCATCCATCTTTCTTTACTAGTCTTGAAAATTCACCTAATGCCTTAAAAGCATCACAGTAGTTAATTACACTACCTACACACAAACATAGATCAAATTCCTTTTTGCTCAATGGTAACTTTTCTATGTTTGCAACCATGCTATTTGGAATATCTTTTAGTTTTTTATCAGCGATATCAACGTGAAGTTGTTCATGATTAAGTAGACCATAATTATTTCCGGCGGAACCAGCATTAAGAATGTTCATCCTTTGTCCATTGATTACCCTCTTAAAAAAGTTGTCAATAAACAATTGAATAGCAGTTTTAGTGTAAGAATGCCACTTGTCCTTAGGATCCCAAATCTCTTCCGTGTTGTAAAATCCTTTAACCCTTTCAATATCAACACTTTCGCCTCTATCGGTTGGGTCATTCATAATCTTCAGTTATCCAGCACTCAGTTCGGCGTAAACAACAGAGGCTTATCCGCGATATCAAAAAAGATTACGTGGGTGATTTAGTGTAATTATTCTTCTTTGCGCTATTTCTGCAACATGAGTATAGAGTTGAGTCGTTGTGATTGAATTATGACCTAATAGTGATTGAACGTACCGAATGTCGGTTCCATTTTCGAGAAGCATCGTTGCTGTAGTATGTCTGAACGTATGAGGCGTTACCCGCTTGTGTAATTGTGACCGTTCGACATATTTACGGACGATGTTTCGAATGGACTGTGTGCTCATCCTTCTATGCAATCTATTGAAAAGCAGCCATTCTTCGGTAGGAGACAATTGCTTTCTCAAAGTAACAAATGATGCGAGTATTGTCGCTACATCAGCATTGGGAATCGGCAGGATTCGTTGTTTAAAACCTTTTCCGTTAACTTTAATGACCTTTCGAATAATATCAATATCCTCAACATTCAATTTTGATAGTTCATTAACACGCATACCTGTTGCAAACAATATTTCTAGGATTATGACATTTTGTAACGCATAAATGTCCCGGCGCTTAGTGATTTTTGGAAAATCAATTTCTTGGAATGCACATTTATGAAACTTCTCAAGTTCTATCTTCGGTAAGCTTATTAATAATCGAATATCTGTCATATTCATAACTTCTGGAATATTCTGTGGTATTCGAATTGCTAAATTCAATTTACGAAATGGACTCATTTCCAAATAATCCTCACATTCAAGAAAGTGGAAAAAGGATTTAAGGCAAATCATTTTCCTGCGTATGCTAGTTACTTTCAATTGCTTTTCAAATAGATAACGAAGATACCGTCTAATAAACTCCCTGTTTACTTGTTGTGTCTCACGAATATCGGTAGCAAAGAAAAAGAATTGTTTCAAATCGATTTGATAAGCCTTTAGAGTTAATGGGCTGAGATTTTTTTCGTATTTGCAATGTCCGATATATAGATCAAACGATTCTTCAAACTTATAAGCCATAACATCCTCCAAGAAGTAATCCTGCAGTGATCATTTAACAATGAATTATGTCTAAAGTAATACCGAAAATCGAATTCACAAACAATACACGCTAGACAATAAATTCAGGATATTATAACATGTGAATGAATTGAACTTATGTGGATCATATATGCTTTGTCAGCGGCGGTACTATGGGGTATGACTTATACGCTTGACGAACAAATCTATAAATATATTTCGATTCCGACTTCTTTGGCTTTTGCATCGTTTTTCGCCTTTATTGCCATGTTTGTATGGTCTTATTTTTCGGGTTCGTTAAATCAGGATATATCCACTATTATCTCCTCAAAGAAAGCTTTTGTGTTTGTATTGTTCGGTGTGCTGACATTTATTGCAGCAGAACTTATGATCGGTTTTTCTATTCGTTCCAAAAATGCCACATTAGCCAGCATAATAGAAATTTCTTACCCACTTTTTATAGCATTGTTTTCGTATCTCTTATTCAATGAGCAGCGACTGAATCTAACCTTGATTATCGGAGGTGTATTAATCTTCACTGGTGTGACAATAATTTACGTTTTTAATCGATAGTGTTATTTATTATTAAGGCAGATGATGTAAAATTTGTCTCGCTTCATTTTCTTCCTTGACAATCAACTTCTCGAACCGTATTTTCGATTCGTGCCGTCTCCCCGACGGCACATAGTTAGCCTCCCGGATCCCCGGCGTCTGGTAGTGCGTCGGGGGTCTTTATTTCGACTCAGACTCGATATTAGCTGTATTTAGAATGAAATAAATAACTCCAATGAATAAAGAGATTTCAAATAACAGGGAAGAGTATTGTTACCTCAACGGCAAAATATTACCAATAAAAGAAGCAAAAATTCCAATCACTGATATTAGTCTTTTGCGCGGATATGCAATCTTTGATTCCATCGCGGCGATGAATGGCAACATCATATTTTTCGACGAACACTATGAGAGATTTGTAAGATCGGCGAGGATAATGCATCTTAGAATCCCGATTTCAAAGCATAAGTTTGAAGTGATTATATATAAACTCCTGCGGAAAAATCACTACGGCTCTTCACGTATAAAACTAGTGCTCACAGGAGGGAAACTCGTGGGAAGTTTGGATTACGATTTACGTTCCGCTAATTTGTTTATACTTGTTCAGAAAGCAGGTATTCCAAAAAGGAAAGATTATCTCCAAGGCGTTAAACTCATCACTTATGAACACCTAAGAGAAATACCTGCGGCGAAAAGTAATGGTTACTTAACGGCGGTTAATATCCAATCGCTCCGGCGACGGGCGGGAGCAAAAGAGATACTTTATATCTTTGAAGGTAAGGTGCTTGAGGCCACCACCTCGAATTTCTTCATAGTTAAAGGTGATAAATTAATCACGGCAAGAAATAATGTTTTAATGGGTATAGTGCGTAGCAAGGTTATTAAATTAGCCAAAAGATTTATGAATGTAGAAGAACGCATTGTAGAAGCAAGCGAATTGAGAACGGCCGATGAGGCATTTATTACCAGCACTTACAAAAAGGTACTCCCCGTGGTAAGGATCAACAACTTGGTTATTGGCAACGGGAGAGTTGGGCAAAAGACAAAATTACTTATTGAACAATATGCCTGTTTGGAGAAAAAAGTTTGTTCATAGATCAAATAATCACGTGATAAATTTTCCTTTCTTTAAAGTAAGTTCGAACGTCATGACCTATGATGCGCCACAATTTACTTTTTAAGCACCTTTCCACATTACGCTTGCGATTAATTTTCCAGTACCTTGGTTTGAGAATCGTCCCAGAATTTGCTACATTAACATTATGAGCAATGATGCAAAATTACAGATACTGACTACTGAACTCGACCGGATCCTCACAAAAGGAAGCTTGGAGGATGTAAAAAGGAACGTTACGCATCTGAAAGATACGTTCCGAAAAATCGCTCCAGCAAATGGTGAAGACAGCTATATTTTAAACGAATTCAAACAGATCTTGGAAACCCAGACTCTTGAGCGGACAAAGTATTACGTGAAGAGACTGAGGAAAAGCCTATCCGAGATAAAAACTGGTAAGATCAACGATTTAAATCTCAATCGGTGGAAACAACTCGACCATATCATTACGGACAGCCTGTGGGTGCTCGATAAGAGAGATCGATCCGGTGTTCACAACGGATCCTATTGGGGCAACTTCATCCCGCAGATTCCGCATCAGCTGATGCTGAGGTATACAAAAAAAGGAGACTGGGTGGTTGATCCATTTGCCGGGAGTGGAACAACCCTTCTCGAATGCCAGAGACTAGGCAGGAATGGCCTTGGAGTGGAGTTGCAGCCGGAGATCGCTTCAAAGGCGAATGAACTTCTGAAGAAGGGTTGGCATAATGTGGACGAAGATTTGTTCTCACAGGAATCTTCAAATAATGAACATCACGAACGGGTCACTACGACCATTGAAGTAGGTGACAGCACCGAGATCGACTTCGCAAAGCTATTGAAGAAGTACGGAGCAAAGTCCGCCCAACTTCTCATCCTGCATCCGCCGTATCATGATATAATCAAGTTCAGCGAGAATCCAAAGGATCTTTCGAATGCCAAATCTACCGATGCTTTCTTGGAGATGTTCGGAAAAGTCATCGATAAAACCTATCCGATACTGGACAAGAAGAGATACCTTGCCGTTGTGATCGGTGACAAGTATTCCGGCGGCGAGTGGATACCTCTGGGTTTCCGTGTCATGGATGAAATTCTGAAGCGCAAGTTCCTTCTGAAATCGATTGTCATCAAAAACTTTGATGAGACCAGGGGAAAAATGAATCAGAAGGAATTGTGGCGATATAGAGCCCTTGTCGGTGGCTTCTACGTCTTCAAGCACGAATATATTCTTGTGTTTCAGAAGAGATAATTATGCTGGTTTCAAAAAAAGAGCTGACAAATCTAAAATTAGGGTCTATTAAATCCAACGACCTGAGGGAGTTGGCGGCGATTTTAGACGTTGATCTACGAGGCAAGTCATCAGACCTTATCAAGAAACTCATTGATGCTCCACAGGACAAAATTGACGAATTTATCAAGGGAAAATACGAAGAACTGATCAGAGAAAGACAGAAGCTTATATCCGATAACGATTTGAGGCAGGAATTATCGAAGGTCAAAGACTTTAGGTGGGGCGTCGTTCAAGGACAATTAGATTCAAAAATCCAGAGTGAATACGTTCGTCATTTTGTGAGATATGAAGATCTGTTGAACGGCGTAAGAACAAGACTGCACGATGATATCACGCATTATGTTATTGCCACTTGGTACAATCATTGGACGACAGTTCTGATTGAAGACCACATTAGCAAGCATCCAAAGGTTATACCGACGCTTAAGAATAAGCTCGGCGTTGATATTTTCTTTGATTACCAGCCATTCGATTTGAAAACTACATATCTGCCCAAAAGTTTTACGCTTGAACAAGCATTGAAGAGTCCGAAAGATCTAATCATTTGGCTTTACGAAAATCAAGGTGCTCAGAGGTTTGGCGCAGATAACAGATTCTTTGTGGTTTTAGCGAGCAAAAGTAATTTGGACGAAAGCTGGAAATTGAAAAGAGACTTTGATTTTGTTTTTAACGAGATTGATAAGTTTTTCGAAAGCGCTTCCGTTTCAAAAGAAGATGAGGTTGTATTTGGTTTTGATCAAAAAACCTATACGACAATTTCAAAAATCTTGATAATTGCTAAATAAGTCAAATAAACATTCGTAGGACACTAAAATCGATATGGAATGGACAGCAATATTCACAGGATTACTCGCATTAAGTTCTTTTGTCGCACTTTATCTTACGCATAGGTCTATTAAAGAACAGAGAGAGATTTCCCTTCGTTCTACCAATGAACAACGGGAAATCGCATTATCTGATTTAAAAGTAAGGAACCAATTAAGATTTGAAGAAATTTTCGACAGTCAGATCACGAAAAACAAGCGTAAACTTCTTGCGCATCAACTACTGAAGCATGCAGCTCACGACAAGATTCAAGAGGATGTGATGGACTTATTTGAATCAATAGGGACATTTTTACGACGTGGTTATCTTGATCAAGAATTAGTTTGGTGCACTTGGGGATATTATGGACCGCACTGGTGGAATGCTTTAAAAGATTACATCCTCACAGAACGGAAAAACCATAATGATGATCAAACGCTTTTTGAAGAATTCCAGTATCTGGCGGATGAACTCTATCAGGAAGAAATGCGTCATCGTCATAAAACTCGAGCCGAACTTGAACCAAGCTCGACTGACCTAAGACAGTTTCTTAAAGAAGAAGCTTCTTTATAGTTTTTAATGTTCTCTTTTAAACAACTTATTCTCATAGTCCCAGCCTCCTTAAAATATATTCGGAGCGCGAGAGAATCAATACATTATATAATCTACCAAACCAATGGGAAACGAAAGCACACATTTCATTTTTGACGGAGAGAAGATTGTAATATCCCCAGATCTGTATCCGATCGTTGCGTTCTTACAAGAGATTGAAAAAGAAATCGATAGTTTTTTGGGGTTTGATAAAAGACTTGAATCAATAAGAAAACAATATTCTGAGACAATCGATCTTATACAAGTGCTTGCAAATAAACTTAAAGAAAATTCAATTGATTTTAATTTTACCTTTTCAGAACACCCAGCTAGCATTGCCGATAAATTTAAAATGTATCACCCTGTCCGTTCAAAAATGATAATTTTATTTGCTAATTTAGAAGTATTGCTTTGTCTGAATATCGCCTATGAGAACAAAACCTCCGAGGAGAAATCAATTATCAATAAAGCTATGAAGCCAGAAGTTGTGAAATCTTTTTATGACAATTTTTGTTTAAGTAAAGAAAATGATTGGGGTCAGAAAAATCCAGAAAGATTAGAACGCATTACAGCGGACGACTTAAGAAAACTAAGGAATTCTTTGACGCACTTTTTTTCAGTAGCAAGAGGTGTCCAGATAGCGGATGCTTTTCTTGATGATAAATCAAGAAAATTAGAGCACGCTACCAATTATCAAGTTAAATTTATATCTCCTGCAGATTTATATGGAATGATAAAAGGCTCTGGCGAACTAATGATCAAAAGATGGAGCCAGGATTGTAAGGAATGTCTAGCAAAAAACTCAAATGAATTCAAAGAAAAGATTTTATCTGTTAAGGCTTTGATTGATAATTCTGGGGTAATATGTGTCAAAAATGAGCAGATTAATATCTAGATAACTATCGTAGTAGAAATAGTTTTCATTCAGGCATTTTCTCCCGCCTTTTCCTGTATAACCCCTTCCCCTATTCTAAGCAGCATGACGCATAGGCTCATTATTCTCTTCCAAGACATTCTCCTCAAAAAAAGTTCTAACGTCGTGGACTAGGGTGCACAAAGGTTGAATGTTTCCACAATTATGCCCCACTTACAATTGGGGCATTTTTGTCGTATAATCAGTTAACATCCATTAAAACAGATTTATACAAGTATCAATTATGTCTTTGGAGATCAAAAAACTCGATTTGCATGTGCATACTCCCGCTTCTCATGATTTCGTGGGCGCAACTGTAACGATGGCAGAAATTGTGGAGAAGGCAATCAAATCCAAACTTGATGGTATTGCCGTGACGGATCACAATTCCGTTGCCGCAATTGATGAAGTCAAACAGAGAGCAAAGGGCACGAAGCTGACAATTTTTCCTGGTTTTGAAATCTCGTGCCACGGCGCCAGAGAAGGACCGATTCATATCATCGGTTTGTTTGATCCTGCAAAAAACCAAGTTGACCTCGAGCGAGTGTTAGGCAAACTGGATGTCAAAGGTGAGGGGAATAAGAGTTTAACAAGTAAAAGCGTCACCGACGTAGTGAATATCATAAATGAGACCGGCGGGCTTCCTGTTTTAGCCCACGCAAACTCGACGCATGGAGCTCTGTCAGATATCAGAGGTAATCCTCGAATCGACCTAGTAAAAAACCCTAGGTTGCTTGCCGTAGAAGCAACTGCAGGTGATTTCCAAAAACCGCAAGGTAGTCGATTGATAGATTATCTCAATGGAGAGGATGCCACATATCGGCGTAGACTCGCCGTCTATTGTTGTTCAGACAATCCGGTACAAAGCGGATCAGGTCATTCTGTGAGTACGATAGGGAGCAATTTTACCTACTTTAGAATGGGCGAATTGACTATCGAATCTTTGAGACAGTGTTTTGAAGACCCTGAGACTAGAATTGTACAAGCCAACGAAAAGGAAAAACTCCAAACAGAATTGCCGCGGATACTCGAAGTCAGTGTTGATGGCGGGTTCCTAAATGACCAAAGTATCCTCTTTCACCAAGGAATGAATAGCATCATCGGTGGCACTGGCACCGGCAAATCGTTACTGATCGAGTTCATGCGTTTTGTTTTCAACAAGCCACCGCATCAAGATTTGTTGAAGGAGTATAATGGTAAGCTTGAGAAGCAACTCCGGGACAAGGGAATGGTAAGGATAAAATTTGTGGACTCGTCCGGCGACGAGTATGAGTTAACGAGAACCTACAATGCAAGGAAGCCCGAAGAATCGCTGGTTACATGCAGGAATTGTACGACCAAACAGAAGTTTGCGGGGGACATCAACTCGATATTCCCGATTTTGTTCTACAGCCAAAACGAAATTCTTGAGGTTACACGTGACAAAGGAGCGCAACTCAGCCTGTTAGATAACTTCCGTGATTTTGAACGCCACAGGCAAAATATCGTAACACTGACGACCGAGTTACGAAAATTAGACAGGCAATACGCTACCAACTTTGAAACCGCGGCGGCCCTTCCTGAGCTCAAGAAACAAGAGCGGACCTTGACCGAACAAATCAGGAAATACGATAAAGATCTCAAGACGAAAGCATCCAAGAAATTCAGTGATTTCAACTCGATTGATCAGCAACGCACTAGCGCGATTGAGAGGAGTGCAACACTGGATGTTTTTGAGGAAATTCTTGAGGGAACGATAACCGACCTTCAAAAAGAGGGGGAGGGTCTAGCGGATGAGCTGAAGACTTTGGAGTCCCCCGAAAAAGATGTGGTGACTCGTGTCAACAAGGTGTTTGGCGCTCTCGTTTCATCTGTTGACAAGGCCTTAAATTCGATTCGCGCAGAGAAGAGTGACATCGGCGCATTCATCAAATCATGGGACAAGAAAACCAATTACGCCGCGAAAAAACTTGCGTACACCAAATTTCTGAAAACCAAGTCGAAATTGGATGTTGTTGAAACCCAGAGGCAGAAACTTATAGGCGAGCGGGATAAGGCAAAACGTCGAATCACTGACGCCGTTCGTGCTAATGAGAGGATATCCCAAATCGGCAAGCGTCGTTCAGTTCTTCTCAATCAGTTGGTGAACGTGCGTTCCTCATATTTCAGTGAGAGGGAGGCACAGGCGAAGCTCATTACTGAAAGATCCAATGAGAAGTTACAGCTTCAAATCCATAAACAAGCAAACAACAAGAAGTACAAGGACAATCTGCTAAAACTGAAGGTTCGGTCCTATGCTGAGGACAAGGAGATCGACGCTATCGTCGGTGGTATATCTGTAATAGATTTTGTTGACGCAATATTAAAAAGAGACACAAGAAGTATCATGAGCGCCTCGGGAATCACTGAGGGTAAGGCGGAAAGCATAATCGAAGTATTATTGCGACCCGAAAACCTCCTACACACACTCGCGCTTCAATACGAAAGTTTTCCTGATGACCAAATTGAAATTCTCTATCGCAAACAGGACGGCTCTTATCATCCACTCTCCGAGCTTTCAATGGGACAGAAGGCAGACGCCCTACTGATGATAGCGTTAGGAGATAGCCAGATGCCCGTTATTATCGATCAACCGGAAGATGCACTCGATGTGTCCTCTATTTGGGATGATGTTTGTCAAAGACTTAGAACCAGCAAACATTCGAGGCAATTCATATTCACCACGCACAATTCCAGTGTCGCAGTTGCCTCTGATTCAGACCAATATGTGATTATGGATGCTAACGCAACTTCAGGATGGATGTCGAAGTCTGGATCGATTGATCAATTAGATATCAAAGATAAAATTATCGAGCACTTGGAAGGTGGGACTAGATCATACAACCTGAAACGGAAGAAATATAACGTGAAGTCAGAATAGCATTCACAACAGACAACGAATTCATAATGAACTGACGAATCGTAATTTTCTCATCCGGCAACTTCACCCCACTTTCTGTGTGCATTTCATTCCTCTATACTATCCCCGTGATGCTGGGAATCTCTGAGTGACTTCTCAAAAATAGTTCTAACGTTTTGAACTAGATATCCTCTACCTTTAAATCATTCTTACTGTTTTTCTTCAACAGACATTGTTGCAAAAATATCCGTGCTAAATGTTCAATAGCAAGTTCTATTAGCTCTTGTTTGTTGGGAGATTCTTTAGCACAAATTGGTGATAGCGATCTCTGTAGTAACTTATCGTTTTTATTGTTCACCACATAATCCTATTGGAATTGGAATGATGTCTGAAGAATGGCAAATTATTCCCAATGGGATACTTTACCCACTTAATCAAACTGCCAAAAAGAGAGTTAGCTTAATTGCGAAGCTTATTGATAGTAGCAATCTTTTCCTTTACGCTCGACATATATTGCTGGTCCTGCAAAAGTATGAGAAGCTTTGGATTGGGGAGCCAATTACTTCTTATCATAACCTTTTGTTCTTCAAGCAAAGCTTGGAACAAAGGAGAAGGGATGGCCTTGATGATACACCTATCTTGAACCAAGAACTTTTCCCAGAAGAAGGCGAGATATTGACGTTTCAATTCATAGGTCGCCTTTGTATAGGATTCGTAGATATTCTTTGCTAACTCCAAGGTGTTCTGCAACACGTCGATCTGATCGAGAGTTTGATGTTCGAGATTGGTCAATTGATTTTGGACGTGAATTAGTTCCTGAACAAGTTTATTCTGTATTCGCCGAAAATCAATATCCGAAATCACTCCATTAAGAAGTTTCTCTTCGGAAACATCTTTTTTTTGTTCTAAGGATTGTTTCTGGTTGAGTAACAAGCGTTTTTGTGTATCAGTGTCGCCTTTCCATCTTGCGTAGAGCGTTTTCAACTTCTGCAAGATGTTATCAATAAAATCATCGCTTAATCGCATTTGTTGAAATCTTGCTTTGACTTCGTTTTCTAATATTGAAGCCTGGACATTCTGACCATTATTCGTGTGCGGTTTTTCTTCGCCTCGTTTGCTTTGGAAGTCACAATGGTAATAAACAACGTTTCTGTGTGCGTGTAATTCAGCAGTATAGCGACCTCCACAGAGATTGCAATAAACAAATCCTAATAACAGGAAATGATGTATTCTGCGCCGTGAGGTATGAAAGTTATGTGCATCTAGGATCTGAAGGATTCGCTCGTGTTCGTGGATTGTAATTATTGGTTCATGGTTGCCTTGTTTGACCTGATTATTCCAAAACATCAATCCGGCGTAGAAAGGATGGCGAAGAATATGCGTCATAATGCTGTTGCATATTTTTTTACCCGTACGTGAGCGGAGTCCTTTCTCATACATGATCTCTGCAAGTTCGAAAGCGGAATAATTGCCGGTGAGGTAGAGTTTGAGACATTCATGGACGAGGTGCCATCGTTGCGGATCGGGAACAATAATCTTTTTTCCGTCAACTTCCTTATTGAGGTATCCAAGTGGCGCACAAGTTGGCCACCAACCGGTTTCAAATCGTTCTTGCATGCCTTTTTTAGTCTTGCGGCTATTGATATCTGATTGGAACTGATTAACGCTTGCAAGAATTGTATCTATCATTTTCCCTTCGGGGCTATCATCAAGCATCGGTTGAGCTACAGAAATCAATTTTGCATTTACCTTTTGGAGGAGTGCTTTAATAGTCAGGTGGTCAATGGTGTTGCGGGCGAGTCTGTCCGTCTCTTGAACGACAACCACTTGATCTGTTTGCGCCTGTTGCACTTGTGCGAGAAGTGCTTTTAGGGCCGGCCGATCAAGGTTAGTGCCACTTTTGCCATCATCCTTATAGACACCATCGACGACGTAGCCATTCCTCACGGCAAAATCACGACAAATTTTCTCTTGGGTATCTAGCGAATACCCTTTCTCGGCTTGTTCCTCTGTAGAAACGCGGCAATAAATAAGTGCCTTAGGCATAGATGGAGGTTACCTATTTTAAGGTACGTACAGTATCGTACCCACCTGGCCTGTCAAGAGAGGAAAAACGTTCAGAAAGACAGATGATTCTAAGGGCGTTCACGAGCCGGGAAAATCGTTCAAACGCCTCTTGAATGGAGATTTTCTCACTGAATTCTTCTTGGTAAGTTTTCTTGAATTGCCCAAGTATTTTTTCATCAGGTCTCATACCATTCCTTGAATGGTATGAAACAAAGGAAGGGGAGATAAGGCGGCTAAAGATTACTTAAAGAAAACATTGTCCTTCCGTATGCTAGTTTCTGGATGAAATGTTACGTTCATTCTTTTGTGTAGGAAGAATCGGTTTTGTATGGATAAGTACCATAGGATTAATTAAATTGACTATGTGGCACGTAGCATTCGATTAATCATATGAAGATCGAAATCATTATCTTTTAAGGACAGAAGAGCGAGAAGGAGAGAATATGGAAGTATCGAAGCGGGTTGCCTTAGTTGCACACGATAACTGCAAAAAGGACATGGTCGAATGGGTGGAATGGAACTGGAGGTCGCTCATGGATCACGAACTCATTTGCACGGGAACAACCGGACGTCTCGTGGAGGAGGCTATAACCAATAAACTGGGAAAAGGACAGTCGTATAGCACTCATATCATCAAATTGAAATCAGGTCCGTTTGGAGGTGACCAGCAGCTTGGAGCGATGATCGCAGAAGGCAACGTCGATATTGTGATCTTCTTTTGGGATCCGATGCAGCCACATCCCCACGATGTCGATGTGAAGGCTTTGTTGAGAATCTCCGTGCTCTACAATATTCCCACCGCGTGCAACAGGGCGACCGCGGATTTTTTGATCTCCTCTCATTTAATGAGAGAGGCATATACTCAGAAAATAACTGATTACTCGACGTACCTTAATCGATCAATATAATCGCAATGAAGGAAGCTCAAGCTCATTTAATTGTGTTTTGTTGACGGTTCTTCCAATCTGATATTCTGTATAATTGCATTCTCTAAACTCCACTTGCCTTTGAACGAGCAGTCAGCTACCTTATTACAAATCTAAAACAGTCCAGCGGGTTGCGGGAGAAATTTTGCTGGAGTTGAAACCTCTGGATTCGAAAGATGAAAGAGGTTTTTTTGTTTTAGTGAGAATCAGACAAAAGGAATAAAAACGCAGTACTGCGTTTTTACAAACGTTATGCGTAATTACAAATTTGGGATATTCAAACTATGACATACGAATCGAGATGGAAGATAATTGAAAAAGTTGGTTCAGGTGGGCAGGGGGAAGTTTATCGGATTTTCGATACCCAGAAGTTCGGCACGGACGAGGAATTTCGAAAGTGGTTTGTGTATTCCCTTGGGCGACTGAGCAAATACGGAACAGACTCTGGAACTTTCAATGATGATTTTAAAATGTTTCAGGAATCTATCCTAAAATTGGTTAGCCTCCAAGACCAATCTCAATACTGTGCCTTGAAGATTCTTCACAAATTTGAGGATGCACGCGACTTCGAAAAAGCAGGTGAGCGAATCAAGAAGGAAATCGCAGCAATGTCGAAAGTATCGCACCCAAATCTATTACGCATAATTGACTATGATTCTGAATCGAAGTGGTTTGTTTCTCCTTTTTTCTCTCAAGGTACTCTATCAAAACAATCTCATTCTTTTGTTGGCGATTTCCCTAAATGCCTCAAGGCAATTCGACCACTGATAGCTGGTGTCGCCGAGCTCCACAAGAAGGGAATCGTGCATAGGGACATAAAACCGCAAAATGTGTTCATTGGCTACAACGGCGAGCTAGTTCTTGGTGACTTTGGTTTAGTGTTCTTCACTGACGAAAGACACTCTCGAATTTCTGAAACTTACGAGAATGTTGGAAGTAGAGATTGGATGCCTCCATGGGCAATGGGAATGAGAATTGAGGACATTAAGTCAAATTTCGATATTTACTCTCTGGGAAAGCTTCTTTGGTCAATGGTGTCAGGATCGCCAATACTTAGGCTCTGGTATTTTCAAAAAGATGAGTTCAATATTGAGAAGCTCTTTCCGAATTCTTCATTTATTCAGTTTGCGAATCCTCTCTTTGCTAAAAGCATCGTTGAGAATGAAGAGGACTGCTTGAAAGATGCTACCGAACTTCTGTTTGAGATCGATAAAGTATTGTCAGTTATCAGTCTCAATGCTGACCGTGTCGATCCGAAGGTTCAACGTCGATGTAGAGTTTGTGGAATTGGCACTTACGTTGAGGTCATTGATCGAAACATAACCGATCTACAAAATTTCGGTTTGAATCCTGCTGGCAGTAGGAGCTTCAAGGTCTTTATCTGCAATCATTGTGGCAATGTACAATTATTTACATTCGGTGATAGGAAAGATCCTCCAGCGTGGACATAATATTATAACAGCAAAACAAACGGCGTAATGCCTGCACACGTTATGTGTCATTGCTATCTCTATATTCGAGGAACCTAATGTCGTCACAATATACTGGAAATGGAAAGATGAAATTCCCGAACGGGAACGAATATCCTTGCACATTCACGATTCATCATCCTGATTCTGCGGACACGGAGGTCTATATCAATACCGTCGGAAACTATCCTGCAATATCAGCAGATTACTGGTCGCTCTCAGCCCCCACACTTTGCACAGTGCATCTCTCTGGGCAAACCATAAATGGGTTTTCAGTTGCCACTGATGTCACGATAAACAATTTCAACGGGAATAGGACTTTAGGATTTGCTGATTTCATTGGCATTGCTAACACTCAAAGTTTAATCTCATCACATACCTCTGCAACTGCATCGTACGAATGCTTTCTTACAAATCTTCTCTTTTGCGGGACGCACAGTTCTCCCTTGCCCAATGGCGGTCGGACAATGGATAGGCTTCCCGTTCAGTTGTATGGAAGAAACTGCGAACTCAGGATGCTGGCGAGTCGACAAACACTGCGAGATAGTCTCAAGAAGACAAAGATCGAAATCACTGCTTGCATAACCATTCCAGCAAGTGCTGGCGATACTTTGCAGACGATTGAGGAAATGTTCTTTGATATTCTCAGTCTGATTTCATTCGCCCAAGGGTGTTTTGTTTCCTGCGTTCGCATTGAAGAGAAGGATGCTGCAGGGGTCGTCACGATGATTCATCTCCTTACGGCCAAGACTCGACCTTTCGTCGGAGGCTTTGACATTATTCCTGATAACACACCGACCGATCCGCATCTCAAATTGTTTCTTGAACAGGCTCTTCCGAATTATCTGACTCACAAATCGAATCTCCAACTGCATTTCTTTCTTACATATTATCTTGAATCCAAACTCCACAACACGAAGTCCATCAAATTCTTGCTCGCTTGCATAGCTGCCGAGTGCATCAAAAGTAACTTTGCAGTCTGGCAAGGGTTACCAAAAGCACCTACCGGTTGGTTTGCTCATCTACGTGTGTGGATGTGGTCGAAGGTATTCAACCAATCACCAAGAAGCTTTCGAGCTTTGCTCACTGAGGTCTTTAGGTATTTTGGCATCACAGGAGAAAAATTCACGTTCATTAAGTTTCGTAACTATGTGGTCCACACCGGAGATGAAAGCCTCTCCTTTCCTGATTGGAGGCGAGAACATTTCAAGCTCGTCAACCAACTTGATCGACTCTTTCTTAAGATTTGTGGATACAGGGGAAGCTATGTTGACATAAATGACAACTTCTCAATCAAGACGGTATGATGGCAACGGTGCATAATAGAACCTATATTGTCACAAGGTACCATCTTTGGCGAAAGAGTTGGAGAGATAGAGGAGGGCGAGTTTAATGAATTACACTTGCCTTTAAACATAGAGTCAGGTATATTCTTTTAAATCTGAAACAGTCCGGCAGGTTACGTGGGAGAGATTTTGCTGGAATTAAAGAGCCTCTGGATTCGAAAGATGAAAGAGGTTTTTGTGTTTAATGAGTGAGTCAGATATAAGAAAAATGCAATATTGCGTTTTTTTAGATGTTGCTACACCATTTGCTCCGCACTACGTTCGGTCGCTCATAAGCGGTGTGGCAACGTGGCACCCCCTGTTGCGCGAAAGATTCCGTTTCGCTCCACGAACGGCGTACAACAGCGGGAGCAATGGCATTGCGTGCCATGCGATCGTAAGCATAAAACGGTTCCATGCTCAAGCACTGCATCGTTCCAGCGCGACGTTATGTGAAATTGTTTTGCAATTTTGTTTTCTTGGCGGTTATTCTGTCGCCTTACCTCATTGAAAGGAGGTTCGTATGACCAACACGCCGACTCAAAATGAAACTCCGTCAGTGGATCCCCAGTTGCAGACAGCAACTGAGAATCTCAAACAGCCATTTAAGTTCGTAGCAACCGTTCTCTTCGTATATCTCCCCCGAATGCCCAAAGGTGTTCAGGGAGTCGTTGTTGTTGCGTTCACAGCAATTATTTTCCTTCTCTGCGTTGGTGCCTTGAAGCAGTTTGGAGGGATTGATCTATTAGCCCTTTTCAGCAAACAGTCATACGATTACCAAGTCTCTGGTGAACTCGTCAACCGAAATGACTTTCGCTGGCCACCAACTTCTTCTGGAATTGAGTTTTCTTCAACAAAGATGTTATTTACTCACAAGGAAATCATGCAGGGGGGCTTTTTCAGACTTATCTGGATTGTCAAGTTTCCCCAAAACGATCTGGGTTCCGGTGCTATTGACTTATCTGTTACTGAGAGAGAGCCAGCAGGTGGTTATAAAGAAATTGCGTCGACACTTAAGAATTACTCTTCGCTGTTTGATCCGTCAAAGCCATATCGTTGGGTCCGTCTTATCATTGATAGCACTAATGCATCAGACAAGATTAAAATAGAATTTATAGACTAAACCATTTTATTGTATTGCGATTGTAGAGAACCTATATTGTCACAAGGTGACGCCCACGGTAAAAGAATTTGAGAGACAGAAGATGGTTGAGTAATTCGAGAACATCCGCTTGCCTTTGAACAAGTAGTCAGCTACCTTACTACAAATCTAAAATAGTCCGGCAGGTTTTGTGGGGGAGGAATTTTGCTGGAGTTAAAGACCTCTGGATTCGAAAGATGAAAGAGGTTTTTGTGCTTTTAAGAGGCAAGACAAATAAAAGAAATAAAAACGCAATGCGTTTTTATAAGCGTTAGGCGCAATTTTTTGCCCCGGAGGAACAATGTCGAAGAATCGAGATGATTTCGATCCAAAAGTTGTTGACACGCTTTCAAGAAGAGCGTCATTCATATGCTCAAATCCTGACTGTAGAGCTTTAGCTATTGCCCCGTCAAATGAAGATACTTCGAAAGCGATCTATATTGGTGTCGCCGCTCATATCACAGCTGCCGCAGAAGGTGGGCCAAGATACGACCCAAACCTGACACCGGATCAAAGGGCGTCAATCGAAAACGGAATCTTTCTCTGCAGCAGCTGTAGTGTTATGATTGACAAGAATGGCGGAATCGATTTTCCAACGAACTTGCTGCATCAATGGAAGCGTAATCATGAACAGTGGGTGCGCGAACACCTCAACAAATCCGTAGAATCTCAAATCACCATCGTTGATGGTGAACATAAAGCGAAGGGCATCGGCAATGTCACAGGGTTAGAGATCAAGAAATCTGCCATCATTAAACCTGGAACGAAAGTCAGCGCGGAAGGTATCGGAAATGTCACAGGAACAAAAATCGGATAATCACATGAAAGCGACAACATTTTTTGGTTACATTTGTCCCAAATGTCATACTACAATCGATATCGGGGCAATAGTTGGGGGCGGTGAGCCTCTCTGTCCTCAATGCAAGACTCCAATGGTCCCTAACCCAAATGGCCGAAATGTTGCAACAAACGTTCATTGCAAAAACTGCAACTCTACTTTTGGAATAATTAATTCTGACAAGTGTCCGAATTGCGGTACCCCGTTTGAGGGCTAAAAACTGCGCCTAACACGCATAAAAATGGAGCTTAGTTTAACAATATCAAAGTCTGACGTTTCGCTTAGTAGAACTTTGCTTCGTGCGCCAGAATGGATTTTTTGTAGCGCACTCGCAACGTCATTTTTATGCGAAACGTTAGACGACATGTACAGATTGAAAATGCAAATCAATCAACTTTATGTAAGTGATTGAGGCTGGGTCGGTTAGAAAAGCGATAATAAGCTCAAGGAAAGGAGCACGTTTATGGCGAAGAAAAAATTAAAAGACGTAAGATTTGCCAAAGCAGCTGATGTTATGACGAAGGATGTTGTATACATTGAAGGCAGCAAGACTGTAGCTGATGCAATCAGGCTGATGAGAGAGAAGCGGGTCTCCAGCCTGGTTGTAAACCGACGAGGAAAGGAAGACGCCTGGGGGATGTTAACACGCAAGGATGTGGTCAACAAAGTTGTTGATCCCGGTAAGGATCCACACGATACCAAAGTCTTTGAGATCATGTCCAAGCCACTCATCATGGTGTCTCCCGGTCTCGCGTTAAAATATTGCGCCCGATTGATGAACCATGCAGGCATAAGGCGGGCGACCGTTTTCGATGGTAAGGAGATTGTCGGGATTCTCAGTAACACCGATATCTTCAATGCCATCAAGGTGTAGCTAATGCTTCATTGTCTAGGTACGCTAGCATCTTTACCGGATGAACAAGCCGAACCCAGCCAGGTCGCTATGTTTAGTATCGAATGGAAGCACGTCGCCTAACAGAACCAATATTGAAAGAGAAAAGTAGTTAAATAAAAAACTCCGTAGGTTGTCTACGGAGTTTTCTGCATTGAAATAATCCCACTAACTCGCGTAAATCTATTTCAACAGTAAAAGTTTCTTCGTCTCTGAATATTGCCCCGCCTGCAATTGATAGAAATACACTCCGCTCGGTTGATTGTTCGCATCCCACTTAAACGAATAATTTCCCGCTGCAAGATTCTTTGAAATGAGCGTGGTGATTTCTCTACCCGTAAGATCAAAAATCTTCAGTCTCGCAAATTCTGATCGGGGAAGAGAGAATGATATCGTTGTCGATGGATTGAAGGGATTCGGGTAGTTCTGGTGGAGCGTGAATTCCATCGGAACCGTGCCAGAGATTTTCTTCACGCCGGTCGCAATGGTGTCAAATTCGGCTATCCACAAACCATCAGCGGTGCCGATGAGGAGATGGGAATCATCTCCATACGGCATCACCAGCAGGACGTCGTAGCCGACCGGGAACTCCGTGACTGGCTCCCAGTTACCTAAGCCGTCCAGAGAGCGGTACAACGATTGCTGCTTGAAAGTACCGACGCTCGCGAAAGCGCCAAACCTTTGGGAAACATTCACCGTCTTTCCACTATATTGGCTCGGGATTCCGCTGATCCTGCTCCAGGTTTTTCCCTCATCGGGCGATGAGTAGAACAACCCATCGTAGGTTGAAGCCAACGTCACAGCGATGTGGTTGACTTCAGCGGACGCAATTCCGGTGACGTTGAGATTCCCCAAACCGGAGTTTGAGAAATTCCAGGTCGCGCCACCGTCGGTGGAGCGGAGAATGCCGATAGCTTGGTTGCTATAGTTTCCTTCCGCTCCTGCAAGAAGAACTCCCGATGGAGTTTCTGCGATATTGAAGATGACATTAAGTCCTGAAACTACAGCACTATCCACAACTACCTGCCACGTTTTCGCATCATCTTGTGAGCGATAGATCCTGTCCCACCCCGCGAAGATGGTGCCGTTCTGGGTCACCAAGAGATGGAAGCAAGTACCGCCGAAATTCGTCTTTGTCCAACTTCCCCCGTTATCAACTGATTGGTAGAGACCCCAGTCGGTACTCGCAAGGAGCTTGCCCGACTTCGTAACCGCTAAGCTAGATACCCCGGAGGCCAATATCAAGGCCTTTGCCTTTTCCAATCTGCCTCCACGTCCTCCCTGAATCTGGAGAGGTGAGGAGTACGCCACTCCTTCCGTCACTGCCGTACGAGGTACCAATAAAGATAGTGTCTTTGTAAACGAGAGCGCTCCATACGTTCATATACTGCCCCTTCAAGCTGTCGGGCCAGCAGTAATTCATTCTTATCACCTCGCTGGTAATCGTCTGCGTCCCTTGCGCCCACACCTGTTTCGGTATGAACGCAATCGCGAGAACAAAGATGCTCATCGCTACATACATCCATACACGTTTCATTTGCTACTCCTTAAAGGAATTGTTTTACAACTGTGATCTATTTTTTAATGTTAATTCTATTCCTATTATGCTATTCAAATTGCTCGTACAATAAAAAAGGCGTGAACTCTTCACGCTTTCCATCCGAGCCCTGTCACAGGCCCATTCTGAAAGCACTCCAAGCCACGCCCTACGAAGGGCGTAGTTCGAGCAACTGTTTCAGAACGGTTGAATAGTGACAGTATTCGGATGGAAACAGTAGCCGTAGCTACGCTATATTATTATTTCAAATTTCTAGATAACTCTTTCTGATTTCTCCTATCTCGTGGGATTCAACAAGGACAATGTACGAGAAAATAAATGACCTGCAAGTATTGATAGCAAATTACTGATCTCCAATGGAATAAGTTTCCCTTTTCGTCAATTTATCCCCACTTACGATGCGTCTGCCTCTTGCTATTCTGATATTCATGGGTACAAAAATATCGTACAAAGCAATTCCGAATTGCTTGCGCAAGTACCGTCGGATCAGTCGGTTCAAGCAAAAACAAGTCGCAAAGATGTTGGGATTCAAAACCGCAAGCCGGATCTCGCGATGGGAAAAAGGATATTGTCTCCCAAGTGTCGTGAATCTTCTAAAACTTTCCATACTCTACCGTACGATGCCGGATACGCTCTTTCTCGATCTTACGCGCAAACTTCGGGAGGTCATTCGGGAGCAGGGAGAAAAGGTCTTTGGGAAAGCCGTGGAAAGCAATGGATAAAGAGGATCCGAAAAATGAAGTCCGGCGGATGGATTCAGGATCGTGGTACTGGGTCTCGAAAGTCGTGATACAGAAATATGCATCGAAGGTCGGATTCCTATCGATAGCGGTGTATCACTTTCTTGCAAGCATGACCGATGAAAATCAAAGCTGCTATCCGTCACAGCGATATGTAGCTGAACGTCTTGGATGTTCGCGATCATCCGTTTCAAGAGCAATTAAAAAATTGAAGGTTTTGAAATTCATCGCGTTGGCCAGAGAGGTAAATGGCAACTATACATATCAGCTTTTGGATACAAAAAATTGCACTGATGCAAACAAGATGTCGCACGGGTGCAATCAGGATGTTGCACTAGTGGACACTAACAATAACCAGTTAACAAGAATTAATAACAATACGTTTGTTTGTGTCAAAACGAATAAACACGTAAGCGGACGACGACCGGAAACAAGGGAAGAGCTGCTGGCATCGGATATATCGTCAATGCTCGATGATCGGCGAAACATCAGGCAGTACCTTTCCTATGCCCGCAAATATCCCGAATCAGTTCTCAGGGAATTCCTGTCGCAAGCGCAACAAACGCCATCGCACAGGATCAAAAAGAGTCGCGGGGCGTTGTTCGCCTACTTGGTAAAGCAATATGACCAACAAACCTCTTAAGATCCTCGCGATCAATCCCGGAACCCGTTATCTCGGCATTGCCGTGTTTATCGGTACGGAACTGAGAGATTGGGCGGTGAGAGTGATAAAAGGGAAGAGTATAACGGATTGCGTTACGGATTACGTGAATCAGTATGAAATCAATGTCATAGCAATCAAGAAACTCCATGCCAGCCGTTCATCAAAAGCCCTCAGAAGAATTACAAATGAAATCGAAAACTTTGCCATAAAACAGAAACTCGATTTCCATGAATATTCCATAAACGAGTTGAAGGAAAATCTTTTATCCGAAACACTCGGCAACAAACGGATTTTGATGGAAGCAGTTTCTGAAAGATATCCGTTTTTAATGGCGGACTGCCAGAAGGAAGTAAAGAACAAGAATCCGTACTTCGTCAGGATGTTTGAGGCAATAGCTTTGGGAATCGTTTGCTTCAACGCTGTTGATACCGGAACGGAAAAGGTCGAGATAAAACGATCATAAAATTATGAAAAAGAAAAACAGCAAAAGAATTCTCGGTATCGACCCGGGAACGAAATACATCGGGTTTGCTCTTATGGAAAGTGAGAAACTTATCTATTACGGTGTGAAAACGATTCCAAGGTTGAAAACTTCCAAGGCGACGCTGGAAGAAGGAAAGAGAATCGTATCAAGGCTTATGGATGATTTTAGGCCGAATATCTTGGTCGTGGAAAAGACGTACTTTGCTAACAACAAAAACTCGATTTTGCTGAACACATTCACGGCTCAGATACGACGGATAGGGAAAGGAAAAGGACTCGAGGTTTTAAGTATCGCAACCAATACCGTACGAAAAGCAGTCTGTGGAAATGGTGCTGCAAGCAAAGATGAGGTGGCAAAAGCTATCGTAGCAAGATATCCGCAGCTGAAACCTTACTTAACCTCTGACAAGAAATGGAAGGAAAAATACCATCGGAATATGTTCGATGCAGTGGCGATAGGATTAGCAAGCCTGCTATCGATCTTACATAACTCCTAGATGATAATAGATCTCGAATCGACCATCTGAATTAAAAACGTTCAATTGTATCAAAATATTTTGATAATCATCAAAACTATGATTTGCCTTTAATATTGAAATGCATTAAAATTAATTGCTAGTAATAATGAGTTCTACGGTAACCGAGAGAGTGATGAAAGAAAAAAAAGAGTATATAACAGATCGAGACTTCGTAGGTCGTAAAAGACTCAGAGATACATTCACCAACCGGTTCTCGTTAATTAGCGAGATTGAAAAAGTCCTAAATCAAGAACCTCCAATACCCATTATTGTATTTTTTGGACTTGGCGGCATCGGAAAAACATACTTAGTTCATTACATTAGGGAAAAATTTGGGCGTGATTGGCAGGAAAGCCCAGAGGGATATCCACATGCATATATAAGTCTAAGATCTGATCACACAGGACTAAACGTTGCCGACGTACTTGAGTCATTGGGAAATCAGATAAAGATATATTGGCCCCAGTTCACTTTCCCTCGTTTTGATTTCATCCTCAAGAAATTCGGTGAACGTATTCACCGCTCTCCTCAGTCAAGTGATTCAAAGGTCAGATTGGAATTACAACTTATAGGTGAAATTGGGTTAGGTAAAATCTTTAAAGTAGGCCAATTGTTTGAATCATTGGTGGGAAGACTCAATAGTTATCTGTTATATAAGAAGACTCGTCCTTGGTTTATTGAGAATCTAGAAATTCCATTTGGCGTTCGATATCAAGACGCGATTAACCAAATAACTTTAGGGGAGATCCTGCGACTACTACCTAAAGCTTTTGCAGCTGATGTGGCACACACCGTCAATGGTATGGAACCTCCATTTAATAGAGTCATTTTACTTGTTGATAATTACGAGCTTTTAGAAGCTAATACAAGAGAGTATATCGGCAAGCAACTTCCTAGTTTCGTTCAACAACTCGCAGAAGAAATAGTGCATCAGAAATCAGGCATACTTTTATTAATCGCAGGTAAGGACAGACTGCACTGGGCAGATATCCGGTTAAACGATGGAACATATGCTGTCGACGTAAACAGTATATGGTCAAATAGTATTATTGAGAATACTCCCACAGGTTTTTCGAGTAGTAGTATGATTCAACGTCTAATTGGTAATTTGTCAAAGGAGGACAGCTACGAGTACCTAAAGAAGAAGGGTTTTCTCGATCAAAAGATAATTGAGGATGTTTATGCACTGACTTCTGGATATCCACTTGGATTATGTACGGCAGCCGATTTGATTACACAAGCCTCTGATAGAGCATCAGAAGAATTATCGATTCTTCGTTCAAAGGTCCACAACTTTCCACTATTTTCGTTTGAGTGGAAGGAGGAATTATGTGGATGGATTTTAGAGAGACTGTTGGAACAACTCAAAGATCAGAATCGGGAACCTTTGCGTGCTCTCGTGCGTATTGCTTCAATTCCGAGGTGGTTCAATGAGGATTTATTATTTAATCTAACGAAGCTCTATGATATTCAGGATCAGTTTAATCAATTAATCAATTACAACTTTGTGGAATCTTTTAGCATTAAATTGCCCTCCAAGACTATTCGTGCTTATCGGTTGAAAGTTGACGTACGTAGATTTCTCCTTAAGACGATACGTGTCCAACAACAACTTCACGAACTAAACGCACAAGCTAAAGAATATTTCAGAAGCTTAATGGATGTTGCTAAATCTCCCGAGGAACGGTTTCTCTATGAGCTTGAATTTCTTTACCATTTCACTATAACAGAACCAGAGCAGGGTTTGCAGAGACTTGAGTTTGTATTTGAAGACTATTTAGAAGAGTATAGAATCGACTTTTGCGAATCAATCCTTCAGATGTTAAGGGATCTTGAATGTTACTCGACCTACGATAAAGCGAAATTATATCTGATGACTGGGCGGTACTACACTACGATCGCTGAGTATGCCACTGCATATGAGAATCTTCGAGAAGCAAATTCACTAGAACCGTTAACTAATGGATTTGAACCACATAGGGTTGCAATTGTACAGAGCTTCGCGGAATGTTGTAGATTGATAGGAAAGAACTATGAGGCATTAAAATATTGGCAGGATATTCTTGAACTAGCAAACGAACACAATGAACCGTGCTCCAAGTTTCTCGCGCTTTGGGGACAATCTCTCACATATAAGTTACTCGATGAAGTTCCAAAAGCTTATCAGCTTTGTGAACAAACTTCAAATTCGATGTCTATCATCTCTAAGCAATGTTCACCAACAGATTACAGAAAATATGGTATCCATGGCTTTGCAACAAAGGAAGCCGATATCTTACGTCACAAGGCGGAACTCTTTCGCTGTTTGGGAGATTATGCTAATGCTTCCATTTGTTGTGATAAATTTCGATCATTGCTTGTAAATAAAACATTATCGCTCGCGTTTGCTTACGGACTATTAGTATCAGCTCACATATCGAGAATGGAAGGTAATGCTGAAGTAGCGATAAACCTGATGTCTGAAGCAAAAATAATCTTCGACCGCAGCCATGAACCACGTGGGGTGTATTCTGCTATACGTGCGATGGCTCAGATTGAATTATACTACAACCAAAATTTTGATCTTGCTAGAACCTATTTCGACGAACTCATAAATGCTTCATCGAAATACTACCCATATGGTCCAATTTATGCAAGCTTAGGATTAGGAGAATTGAACAGATTTTCTGGAAAACTTACATCTGCCAATGAGAATTACAAGAGAGCAATAACTATCTGTAGGGGTCTTGGAGGAAAGATCGAAACAGCTTATGCATATTTAGGTTTAGCTGAGATTGCCCGAGCCGAGCAAGATAATGATTCCATGTTATCTTATACTAGAGAAGCTCTTCAGATAGGTGAAAGTGTACAAAATCCATGGGTTATAGTCTATGGGAACTTGATTTCTTCCTGCGCCGTTGATGGTAATAAAGAGACATATCTTAAGGATGCTCAAGAGGCAAATGGAAAATTCAAGCGTCGTCTGACAGATATAAACATTGAAAGCCAAGAAATCACACGGACTATTACACGACTCGCCATTAGAAGTGGAGTGCGTCCATTTCGGTTCAATTTTCTCTAAGATAATCGGTGCCAACTCTGTACCGAATATTTTTTTTGCCAAAAGAATAGCCCATGAAAGAACTAATTATTGCAGAATTTAAAGATGTTGATTCTGAGTTCCCTAGCAATATCTCCACTGATATGGCGCTTAGCAATTGTATAAAAGCGAAAAGCAGTGCCCTAGCAAAAGGAGATTTTAATGCTGCTGGTCAAGCAGCAAAGGCTGCTGCTGAATGCTATCGTAGGATTGGTTTTTCCGACAAAGCCATCAACGAGCAACAAACAGCATTTGCTTTGTTTAAAGAAACCGGGAATAGATCAGGTGCTCTATGGACAAAATGGGCGAATGGCAATCTCTTAAAGCAAGAATGCGAGTACACGATTGCCATTCCTGTATTTAGAACTACTTACATACATGCGTTGAGTATTAAAGATTATCATTGTGCTGCATACTCTTATGCTGGATTAGCTGAAACAACAAGAATACAAGGTTTCTACCAACCCTCCTTTGCGCAACATCTGTATGCATTGAAAACATTCAGGTCATTGAAAGACTATCGCGGTATTGTTTGGGCTTATGGAGGCTTGGCTCAGATGTACAAGAATTGTGGAAAATTGAGAAATGCGTTTGAGTTGTTTGATATATCGCGCACTATTGCAGAGGAATCTAGTAACATGTTAGGACTCGGGTATGCACTAAGAGGAGTTGGTGAAGTGCAAGGATTTGGAAACTCTATCTTAAAGGGAATGCATCATTTGAACATTGCCCTTTCAATCTTTCGCTTAAAAAGGCTTCCCCAGGGAGAAGCATATGTGCAAAAATCACTTGGTGACATTAATTTGAGACGAGAATATATTGAGCTTTCGATTCAAAGTTATCAAAACGCATTAGGTTTGTTTAGACAAATAAATGACCAAAGAGGTATCGCATTTACTTTAAAGGGGATGGGCGATGTTCAAAGAAGACTTGGTTTATTTGATGAAGCTATTGATTTGTACCGTAACTGCTATACTTTCTTCAAGGCTAAAGGTATCGAATACGGAGTTCAAATCAGTTCTATAGCCCTTGCGAGCCTTGGCGTGATTGATAGGAAATCTTGGGAAAAACCTGACTCGTCAACTATTTCGTTTTTCAATAACTATTGATGCATTTCAACAAAGAAGATTTTATTCATTGATTTTCACCATTTTCGAATCTCTATCTTTTTAATCCTTTCATTTCCACTTCATCAGAGTAAAATCTGTTCTAGACTTGCAATATTTAACGAGAGTAGTATTATGAAAAACTATGATATTGGATATGGCGTTTTGGGAACAGGCCATAAAAAAATCAAATTGGTATAGTGATATAATACCAAAAATAAAGCCAATCATTAACTCCACTAAGCAGGAAAAAGAAAAGAAATCTCAGAAAGAGCAGATTTATTCATTTTTTGAACAGCATCTCGTTTGCGGTGACATTGCTCTTGGAAATGAGATCGGTGTTTGGGATAAAGAACGAAAATTAATCGATACAATTGTTATCCATCACACTGCAAACCTTCCTGGAATGACATTAGACAGACTTTCTGCAATAGAATTAGTGCGATTGTACGCACCTTATTATACAAATCCGTTATATCCACAAGATGAGTATATAAAAGGAAGCGCCATCTCATCGGGACATGTCCGAGGTGGAAAACAAGTGTTCTATCCCTATCACTGGATAATCAAGAGTAATGGAAAAAAAGAACGATTGTTATATGATAGCGAGATTGGTTGGCATGCAGGGAATTGGAATGTGAATTGTCGGAGTATTGCCATCGTCCTCGACAACAACTATGAAACGACTAAGCCATCTACCACAGAGTTAGAAGCGATTGCGAATCTTATTAAATCAAATTACAGTTTTGTGCCAAAAGATCGAATCTTAGGGCATGGTGAGATAAATTTAAGAACAACTTGCCCATCTCGTTTATTCCTTTCTCGAAATGGACAACGAGGATGGAAAGAGGATTTGCTGGAGTTAATATGACTTATCCTTGTTATAACATTATCAAACGTTATGGATCATGTGTACGGGTGATTAGTTGAAGTGTTGACTGAATTGCCAAACATTATGTCCTTTGCCAATAAAATCGATTGAAAAAACGAAGCCAGTCTTAATGTAGCTTGATCTATTTAAGTCCTTAACGCACTGTCTTCATAGACCTTAGAAACAAATCCACTTGCTTCTAATACAATGTTTTATAACTTACTGGCATTCAGCCAGGATATCCAAGAATCGTATTCATCAGCTCAAGGGAGAACTAACCAGTATGCCCCCAAAGACCGTTTTGTAAAATTCTCTCGTAACAAACCGTAATTGTTGTGACAAGCATGGTATTGTTTAGAAAAGTTATTGAATGGTTTTTTACTTGATCGTGAACAATAAAAGGAGGAAGTCATGACAAAGAAATCTAATCCTGTAATATCCCATTGGTATGGACTTTTTGAAGGGCTGCAGGAGTCGCCGAAAGAAACTTACCAATCCATCGAATCAGCAATAAAGAAGCGTGAATTACCGGATACATTCATAACGAGTATAAATCTTATCGAGGGAGGACCGCTCTCTGCGCGGAGAGAATATCTCCGCGTTTCGCGCAAAGAACACGTCTTCGATATTTGCGTCGCACTTTTTGGGAAAGGGATGTTCGTATCCTGGTGGCTCAGTAAAGCCCAGTCATCCAAAGGTTTATGGATAGCGATTGCGGCTTTTATCTTTGCTCTCATTTTAATCTTCTTATCTATCGACCAATTTGGTTTATTCCTCGGATTATTTTTGGGAATCATTTTTTTACCTCTGATCTTCGTGATTCTCGGTCTCCTTATCCGTGAAGGTACGATAATGATTGAAGATTCTATTCTGGAAGTTCCGGTATTAGGCACACTCTATGAGCGTTTCTTCCATCCGATCACTTATTTCAAAATCGACACCGCCTTGATGTTTCAGGAGTCCGTACGATGTGCCGTTCTTGAGGTGATAGACGAAATCACGAAATCGAAAGGAATACGCGCTCTTTCCGAATCTGAACGTGCTCCAATTATGAACGATATTTTCAAGTAAAGATATTATTCAAATTGATTCGTAGAGGAAACTGAAAGTGAGCGACAATCTTGCTGAACAGTTGACGACCGATTTCTACCTCTGGGAGGAACGAGGCAGAGGATGGCAATTGTGGGATTTTCCGGTAGAGCTTGAGCCACCCTATGAACCTTTTTCCCATTCATATCGAAGCGAGCATGTCATTGACGACGGCCGTAAACCGACGTTCTTCAGCACCCTGGCCGATAACATCAAGAGCGCTATCAATAAAACATCTGAGGAAGATTCAACGCTATCGGTTCCAGAGGAGCGAGAAGAGACCCTTCCGAATGTCTTCTCGGATGAAAGTGAACTCAAAGAGTTAGCGATCTCTCTACCAAATTCTACAGAAGTATCTTCAGAATATATCGAACATTTATTTTTAAGTCTCAGCATATGCCGGTTGCCTGTCAGTTTTGAAATCCTGGGCACGCACGAAGAAATTATCATCCAATTCGTCTGTCGCGAACCGGACTATTTTTATGTAAATCAACAGGTCCTGTCATTCTTCCCGGGTGTAATTATCCGCGAAGGAAAGAATCTTTCACACCAGCTTGGAATGGAAGATCAGCATTCACTCATCGTTGATTGTGGATTGAGTCAAGAATTTATGCGGCCGCTCCGCACTTTTAAAAATTTTAACCCGGACCCACTGACTGCTATCTTTGGCTCAATGGAGACTCTGAGAGAAGGCGAAATTGGTTTGGTGCAGGTTCTTTTCCAAGCAGTGAATGCTCCATGGTCTTCCAATATTATGCGTGCAGTGAGAAATGACGATGGTTCTTGTTTCTTCATCGACGCGCCGGAAATGCTCAAGTTCGCGGAGGAGAAAGTAAGACGGCCGCTTTTCGCCATCGTATTTCGGCTTATGGGTCAAAGCTCTTCCGATGAACGGACAAAAGAAATCGTCAGAAACCTCTTCGGAGGTTTGCAGGTATTTTCAAATCCTTTAAGTAACGAGCTCATTCCACTCACGAATACTGATTATAAGGATGACTTGCATATTGAAGATGTTTTGCTTCGTCAATCTCATCGGAGCGGTATGCTGCTGAACAGCGATGAATTGCTCGGGCTCGTTCATTTTCCATCGCCCACACTTCATTCTTCAAAACTCAAAAGAGACAGCAGAAAAACACAGCCGGTTCCTTCCATAGTCACCGGACATTCTTTTGTCATCGGAAATAACTTTTATCGTAATATCGGAAAAGAAGCGTCACTGAGTATTGAGCAAAGGCTTCGGCATATTCATATCATAGGTAAAACGGGTACGGGAAAATCCACACTGCTTGTGAATATGATTCGTCAAGATATTGAAGCGGGAAGGGGCGTTGCAGTCCTTGATCCTCACGGAGACCTCATAGACAGAATCGTTGAACGCATTCCAGAGAATAGAATAAATGATGTCATTCTCTTTGATCCGAGCGATACGGAATACCCTGTCGGATTCAATATCCTTGAAGCCCATTCAGAAATGGAACAGATTGTTCTTTCATCCGATCTCGTGGAGCTTTTCCGGCGCTTTTCGACAAGCTGGGGAGACCAGATGTCGACTGTCTTATCAAATGCTATCGCTGCGATAATTGAAAGCAAGCAAGGTGGAACACTTCTTGAACTCAAACGTTTTCTGCTGGAAAAAGATATCCGAAAATCAATTCTGAATCAAAATGTCGATCTTTCCATTATTTACTTCTGGGAGAAGGAATTTCCCTTGCTCAAAGGAGGATCCCAAGTTTCTATTATCACACGCCTTGATGCTTTTTTGCGTCCCAAGATCATCCGTAACATCATCACGCAAAACAATGGGCTTGATTTCGGAAATATAGTGGAGAGCGGCAAAATATTCTTGGCGAAACTTTCTCAGGGAATGATCGGGGAAGAGAACTCAAACATTCTTGGAACGTTGATATGCTCGAAACTCCATCAAGTGGTGATGGGAAGACAGATATTGAATGTAAAAGAGCGCAAGCCCTTCTTTTTATATCTTGATGAGTTTCAGCATTTTGCCACTCCCTCGATGACTTCGATGCTCAGCGGTTCAAGAAAATTCAGTTTCGGATTGACATTAGTCCACCAGGATTTGCAGCAGATTGCCGATTTCGCTTTAACCAATTCGGTAATTACCAATCCGGCAATACGCATTTGTTTTGCATTGGGTGACAATGATGCACAAAAACTCCGCTCTGGTTTTGCCCATTTTGATGCCGGTGATTTGATGAATATCGGAATAGGCGAAGCCATTGTGCGTGTTGAGCGGAGCGAATACGACTTCAATCTCACAACCTATGATATTCCGTCAGTGCCTCAAGATATTGCCCTACTAAGACGAGAACAAATTGTAGCGTATACGAGGGAGACGTTCGGAAGGAAGATTCAATCCACTGAACTTCCGATACCTCAAGTCGAGAAAATAGTAACATCAATTATCACGGCTGAGGTAAAGACAGAACCAGCGGTTATAATAGAGCCAAGAGCAGAGGCTCAACCCAAACCGGCAACGACTCTGGTTAAACCTCTTGTATCGGGTCCAACCGAGGATTTGGATAAACGAAAGAACATTTCTCAGCATCGCTATCTCCAAACACTTATTAAGAAGATGGCTGAACAGCGCGGATATAAAGCCGTGATTGAAGAACCGATCCCTGATGGATTAGGAAGAGTGGATGTAGGGCTTGAACGAGATGGGAATAAGCTTGCTATTGAAATCTCAGTCACGACCGGAGATACTCAGGAACTTCATAACATCGAAAAATGCATCAAGGCAGGGTACGATCCCATCATCGTTTGTTCGTCAAAGAAAAAGAACTTAGAAGCCATCAGAAAAACAATAGTTGATAAACTACCTATTGAAGAACAGAGAAAAATGCTTTTCTTTGAACCCGATGAATTGTTTCTTTATCTCGATGAACAGACGGCGAAAGAAGTGAGCAGAGAAGAGCGAGTGAAAGGCTACCGGGTCAAAGTTCAATATCAGGCAGTCTCCGATGCAGATAAGAAAATGAAACGAGAAGCGGTTGCTCAAGTTATTGGACAAGCACTCCGTCGTTTGAAAAAAGATTCTTGAAGTGGATGAGCGTTTGTGCCCTTTGCATGGCTTGCATAGGTTTCTGTTCTTAATAGTAAACTTTTCAGCATGAACTTGTTTCGTTATCAACATATTGAAAGTTTTCAACGTGGCGGCTTAGCGTCACACCGTTAGTCGACACAATAATCGACGCAGACTCCCCATTGTCGTCTGTTACCTAGAATATGGAGTATCTATGCACAGTCCTGTAACCCAACTTCCTGACAGCCAACTACAGTGGCTTGCAAACGAATACCATACCCCGTTGTATGTCTTCGAGGAAGCTGTAATTCGTGATCGATGTCAAGCAGTCAAGTCCGTCCTGACATATCCCAATACACGGATTCGTTACGCTTGTAAGGCTCTCACGCTGCAAGCCATATTGAAGATCATGAAAGACGAAGGACTTTGGGTAGATGCATCCTCAATAAACGAAGTTCGACGAGCTAAGCTCGCTGGGTTTGCTCCTAATGCGATCTTTTATACTGGAGAAGGCGCAAGCTATAACGTTTATGCGGAGTTGGTCGCAGACGGAATCTGCGTCAACTGCACATCCATCGACCAGATTCGCCTGCTTGGAACAGTGCCTGGAGCGTCTAGATGTTCTATCAGAATAAATCCGGGGCAAGGGCATGGAGCGAACGATAAAACCAATACGGGTGGTCCTAGTAGCAAGCACGGCATCTACATTGACCAAATTGAGGACGCGAAAGCGGTTGCTGCCAGCGTCTGCATTCGTATCATCGGAATCCACTCTCACATTGGTTCCGGTGGCGATAGCATCGACGAGTGGCTGCGAATCAAAGAGATTACTCTTGGACTTGTAGAGTCATTCCCCGACCTTGAATTCGTGAACCTAGGAGGAGGATTACCTGTTGTTTATAACAGTGCTACCGAGTGGCCGGTCGACATAACCGCTTGGGGAACATCTCTTTCCACCAGAATGGCGGGTCTCAGTTCCCATCTTGGGAGGGAAATCCAACTCCAAATTGAACCGGGGCGTTACCTTGTAGCACACTGTGGCACTTTACTTGCACGCGCACAAGCTGTAAAGCAGACACCAAAATATAGATTCGTGATTGTCGACACAGGCTTGAATCACAATCCACGGCCAGCTATGTATGGCTCTTATCATCCTATTCGATTCATAGCCCAGGACGGGCGGGCACCAGGAGTCGTCCATGGGTACGTTGTTGCGGGCTATCTCTGCGAATCCGGAGATGTGTTTACCGTTGCGGGAGATGGCTCAGGGAAATTGGCTCCAAGGCCATTCCCAGAACTGGCGGTTGGCGATCTGATGGTGATGAGTTGTGTGGGAGCCTATTCGCATGCCATGAAGACCGATTATAACTCAATGAACTTTCCGGCATCTGTGCTAGTGAGGTCTGATGGTAGCGTGCAAGTGATTGAGCGTCGGGGAACACTCGACGATGTGATGCGCCGAGAACTTGAGGTTTTTTAATCCCTGACGAATTGTTCTCGCAACTTATCGCGAGGATTTCGCAGTGCCGCCTAAGCAGATGCTCAAGTTGACGGAATGAGCTCACTGCAAGATTCATGGTTGCCATATGTGCTGAATAAATATGAAATTTATCATAATGAACTTGGTTCGTTTTGTGTATATTGAAAATTAACAGGGTGGCAGTCCGTTCCGCCTTTAAGGTGGAACGAGATCGCGTGGCGCTAAAAGCGCCACGGACTTAGCACCCATCCGTTAGGCGCTTTTCACCACTACAAGGACACGACACAAACAATATATCACTTAAACCAGGACAATAAAGTATGGCACTAACACCACCATCGCAATTACGTGAAGTTTACGGTATCACGGAAAATGAGAAGGATAGGATTAGGAATTTTTTGCAAGGCGCAGTCTATTGCTGGTGCAAGAATCGAAAGGACGAATGGTTTTCTTTGCGAGATCTTATGGGTGGAAAAAATTATTATTGGGAGGGTACTCCGTTAGTAGTCCTTTATGAAAAACAAGAAAGAGCGGGTGTTCCCAATCAATCCGCAATTGAACAGGCGGGGAAAGAGGCAGGATGGTTGTTGAAGCGCGTTATTTCCGATGATCTTAGAAGGTTCGAGACTCAAGAAGAAGAATTGGTCAGAAAATACCGATGGATACCAAACGCCAGCTAACCATTTTAAAAAGGAAGGAGTTCCCGCCCGAGGCGGGATTTCGTAAGCTCAACAAGTAAATAAAATTCTCTCGATGCGACAGGCGAGCCAGCGGAAAAGTTGCTGGAGATGATAAGGGCAGAGAGGGAGAGCAAAGAAGATCGAAGTAGGCATATTGAAACGATGCAGATGCAAGAGAGGCCACAAAGAAAAAAACGAGGGAAAACATGAAAAGAGCAATTTTGATATGTGGATATAAGAATTGGGGGAAGACATCAATTCTACGATATCTTGTGAACGGAGACATATATACACCATTTAGATTAAAAAAAAATAAATCTCGACCTATTAGAATTGGAAACAACGACAGGGACTTTGCAATTCAGCAACTATCAAATGATGATCCTGGAATGGAAAAGTTTCTTAGCGATATCAGAGAGCGTTGGGATCAACTTGAGGGAATCATTGATGATTTACTAGCAGCTTTCTGTCCAAATTGTGATAACGAACACAATGATGGCGCAACCATTTTAAGATCTGATGCATTCAGACATTTTGACGAAATCCATCTCATACTCCTTGTACAAAAGTGGGGAAGTACTCGCAATCTCGATGTTGCTAGAATAAGAAATCATTTTCGAGAAATTGAAAAGTTGCAATTTCACGAAGTTCACAGTCAAGGAGAGGATCGAAAGGTTGAAGTAAAAAGAATCCTTGAAAGTATTTATAGGTGATTATCAATGGCAAATGAATATCAGCGATAGTACAACGGTTGTAGAATTACTGCAATGTCCTCCGTGATGATGGTGTGAGTTACGGTGACTATGTTGAGCAGTTGACAGATCTGCTTTTCCTGAAGATGGTAGACGAACAGGAAAAGATCGTGAAGAAGCAAACATCCATCCCAAAAGGTTTGGATTGGTCGAGCTTAATCAACAAAGATGGTGATGGACTTGAAAATCATTATCGCCACAGCCTTATGAGTCTAGGCAAAGAGTCGCAAATTTGATTTTCCATCTTGATTCGTTACATTACCCAAACAAATCGTTACCAAGCTGTGCACATTTCGAGGAAATTCAATTTTGAAAGTATTCAGCGGCGCAACTTAGCTGCCAGTCTGGAGAATAAATATGAAAAAACTTTTGATAATCGTTCTGGTTTTAGGGTTCACTTTCTGTATCCTGCCGACAAATACCGCACAGGAAAAGAAATCCACACCCGCAGTGATAGATTCCACAGCTACTCAGAAAAATAAATCGAAGAAACAAGGGTCTAAGCAGAAGGTCAAAGAACATAAACCCGCTAAAGAAGAAATGGGTCCGAGAAAACTCGATACTCTGAAACTTTTTATTAAAGATACACCTCTCCTGCGGCAGAAGGATAGCGCTTAAAATAATTATCGTTGAGTAACTTTTATTGTTACGTAGAGATTATTGTGGTAGTGGTTGCATAACCATCGGTTTAAGCTGATCGAATGAACATTGGGTAGTGGGCTACCTTGGATTTCATCTTGATTAATCCTCATACGTTTTAGAAACCTTTCTCATTTGACATTGGTTTCCAGTTTTAGCAGGTTTAATATACCATCTTTCTTTAATTCGGTAGCCACTTATTTTTTAAGGGGTTATATGATAAAATTCGGTACTGTCACATTTTCTGGTAAGTCGGGAACAAGCTATGAGTTTTTTGCATATTCTACCGACACGGAGTTTAACGCTGTCGCTGGTGTCTATGTTGTTACAAGGCGCACTTTAGATAATTCCAGCCATGCGTCTCATACTAGAATATATGTCGGGCAAACCGAAGACCTTTCTGTAAGGTTTGATAATCACCATAAAGCCGATTGTTTTAAAAAGCATAAAGCAAACTGTATCTGTATTTATAGGGAAGACAGTGAGGGACAACGGCTTGCGATAGAACAAGACTTAATAGAGAAATATAATCCTCCATGCAACGGTTAATGGCGTTTTGACCGTACCGATTCTTTCGCTGTCTCTATCATTAAGGGCTTGCCCGTTAAAAGCCAATCTGCAATGAGTTGTAATTTTGTTACAACATTCCCAAAGTAAATATCTTCAATCGTTTTAAGTTGGACGACAGCCCTTAATGCTTTAATACATATTTCTTGTTGTTTATTCATATTATAAATTTAACAACGTACGGCAGGCAATACAATAGAAAGGTGAGTACACTTGAGGAAAACAAAAAAGCCTTGACGCAACTTCCAGACGTCAAGGCTTGTACTAACTACAACAAGCTAACACAAACTATCACCGTATGCCGAGGGAGCAATACGGCACTGCAATGTTACTCTTTTCCTGAATTACTGTCAAGTTAAATTTATGCCGACTTCTTCATCTATGTGCTGAACAACAAATTTTCCCATGTCCATAATCTATGTGTATCGTTCGCTTGCATCGCAGGTGTTACCTTTAACGATTGATGAATACGCATAAAGTTGTAATGATAGAAATGTAATGCAACGGCACTTTCAAGGTTTCTCAATTTCTTACTGAAAGCATTTGTTAAGCGTGCAAATCTTCTCATTTGCATTCTCATAGTAGGGTTCTGTCTTTCAATGTAGCTTGTAGAAATATATTCTCTCACAGGTTGACCGATCAATGGATTTATTATTACGCGTATTATTTGAGCGGGACTATATCGCTTTTCACCTTTGCTATCTTCTGCATATTCTTTGTGAATCTGTCCATAGTCAACATCGTCACCGAAAACCATGTCTACAACATTAAAATACGGATTGAATGAATCGGTAGAAAGCTGAAATCTTGTACTGATTCTGTATTGTAAATCTTTGATGAAAGAGCGTGTGGTTTCCGTTGTTCGCTTTCCTACTTTGTATGCGGGAACAAGTTTAGTTTCTGCGTCTATTGCTGTCGCTTTGGGCAAGTTGACAATTACTCTGGAGATTTGTAAGTTGCTCCTTATGTTAGGAATGTGCCTGGATTGAATCCCTTGCGATGCAAAGCAGTGATCGGTCGGAACGGTAGATAGAATGCAGTGATATTTGTGTACGGAGCGCTCGTTTTCAGCGTGAAATAATTTGAAGGAAATAAAAATAGTTGTGTCAGTGATAGAATCGCATAGAATCAGTAAGCGAGAATTCCTCCGCCAGTGCGTTTTCTGTACCGGCGGTTTTGCTCTCGGTGCATACAGACCAAATTGGTTTTCATTTCCATCGAACAACGATTTAGGAAAGATGTGCGAGTGGTTGTGTATTAACGGTTTGTCCGATGCACCGCTACATTTCAGCCGGTTCACACCACTCTACAAACTCAGCCAGCTTCCATCAACTCCAACAGTTACATTAGAAAAGGCACATGAAATCGCAAAAGAAGCAGGAATCAAATATGTTTATCTTGGAAATGTCGGTGGCCATTGGGCAGAAAACACTTACTGCCCA